>Ga0190286_1000132_pt1 | contig 38165 bp, 27 predicted proteins | sample 48691834_MG_FD_183241 | JGI IMG/M metagenome (GOLD analysis project Ga0190286, IMG submission 183241) | Hydrothermal vent microbial mat bacterial communities from Southern Trench, Guaymas Basin, Mexico - 4869-18-3-4_MG | ecosystem: Environmental > Aquatic > Marine > Hydrothermal vents >... | reverse complement strand
CTATCGGGAGGCGGAGCTGGAGCTGGAGGAGGGGATCACGGTGATCTCCGGGCCGAACGGCTCGGGGAAGTCCTCGCTCCTCGAGGCGATCTTCTTCGCGCTGTATGGGAGCCGGGCCGGGCCGGCGATGGGCCGCTCGCTAGGGGGGATCCTCCGGGAGGGTGCCCGCGCAGGCCGCGTCAAGCTCGAGTTCCTCCTCGGCGGATGGCGCTATACCGCTCAGGTGGGGCTCCGCCGGCAGGGCGACCGGGTGCTCAGCGAGCGCGAGGAGACCTTCCTCAAGCGGGACGATGGGCTGGAGTGGCGCGGCGCGGAGCAGGCCGCGGGGCAGCTCCAGGAGCTCCTCCATATGGACCGGGACGACTTCGTCAACTGCGTCTACGTCCGCCAGGGGGAGATCGACCGGCTGATCCGCGCCGGCGAGGAGGAGCGCCGCGGGATGATCGATCGGCTACTCCGGCTGGAGCAGCTCGACCGCTACGCAACCCGGGCGAAGGAGGGCGCCCGCCGGGCGGTCAACCGCCAGGTCGACATCTCCGAGGGCAGGGTGGCCAGCCTCAAGGAGGAGCTGGCCGCGTTGGAGAAGAAGGACCTCGCCCGCCAGCAGGCCATCATCAAGGAGGAGCGCGCCCGCCTCCAGGGGGAGCTGGAGAGGCTCGAGCAGGAGCTGGCCAAGCTAGAGCGGCTCCGCAGCGGCCTGGCAGAGCAACTGCGGCGGCTGGAGGAGGTGGCCCGCGAGCTGGCGGAGGCCCAGCGTCACCACCAGGAGAAGAAGGAGCGCCTGCGAGAGCGGAAGCGAAGGGAGGAGCAGCTCAAGCTGGCCCTCAAGGGGCTGACTGGGAAGCGAGCCGAGCTGGAGAAGCGCCTGCGGGCCCACCTGGAGCGGCTCGCGCCCGAGCTGGAAGAGGGGCAGGTGGCGGGGGTCCTGGCCGCGCTGAGGGAGGCGAAGAAGCTCGCCGAGATCGAGCCCCTCGCCCAGCTCCAGGCCGAGACAAAGGCCCACCTAGAGGAACTCGAGGGGCAGCTCCAGCGCGAGCGGGAGGAGCTGGCAAAGCTGCGCGCCCGAGGGCAGCAGCTCGCCAAGCTGGTGGAGAATCTGGACTCCCAGCTCTTCGAGCTCCGCGAGGAGCTGGCCAGCCGCGAGGAGGCCCACCGAGCCGAACGGGAGCGCCTCCAGAGGGCGGAGGCCGAGCTGGAAGCCCTCCGTCGGGAGGGGGCGGAGCGGCTCGCCGAGCTCAAGGGGCTAGGGCTGGACCGCTCGAGCTCCCTGGGGGAGGTGCTCTCCTCTGGCGGTGAGCTCCTACCAGAGGGGCTCGATCTCGATCTCGGTCTCGAGGCCCTCCCGCTGGCGAAGCTGAAGGAGGCCCAGGCTGAGGCCCTCGCGGCCCTGGAGGGAGCTTCTTCGCGGGAGAGGGAGGCTCTGATCGAGGCGAGGGCCCGCCGCGACCAGCTCCAGCGGGAGCTCAAGGAAGCTGAGGAACTCCTCAGCTCGGGGCGGTGTCCCACCTGTAAGCAGCCGGTCACCCCGGAGGTGTTGGGGGACCACCTCGCCCACCTCGAGCAGGAGCTGGATGAAGCCGTGCGAGAGCTCACCGTTCATGAGGAGCGCCTCGAGCGCATCGAGGGCCAGCGGGAGGCACATCGCAAAGCGGGGGAGCTCCTCGCCGGCTTGGAGACCACCCTCGCCAGGGTGAAGCTCACCGGGAGCCACCTTGCCGAGCAGCGGGAGCGGCTGGCCCGCTGGGAGGAGGAGCTGGCCGAACTCCGCCGGAAGCAGCAGAGTTTAGATAAGGAGCTACGCCACGAGGAGGGAGAGCTGGCCCGCCTCGAGGAGGAGCTCCGCCGCAGGGAGGCGAAGCTGGAGGAGCTGGAGGAGGAGGCTAAAAGCGCCCGGGCGATCATGGAGGAGCTCGAGCAGCTGAAGGCCCTGGCGGAGGAGCTCCTCCGCCTCCAGGAGGAGCTCCGCGGGCGCGAGGAGGCGAGGAAGGAACTCCTGGGCGCGATCGGCGAGCTGCGAGAGGATCTGGCTGAGCTGGAGCAGCGGATCTCGAAGCTCCAGGGGGAGCTGCCCGACCGCGATGCGCTCCTGGGGAAGCTCGCCTCGCTCGAAGCTGAGCTGGCCCGCCGCCAGGAGGAGCGCGAGGGCCTCCGCAAGGAGCTGGAGGAGCTCGACCGGCGGTGGGGGATGGTCGAGCAGGAGCTGGAGCGGCTCCACCAGCTCGAGGTGGAGCACGAGCGGGCCGCCGCCCGCTTGGCCAGCTTGAGGAAGCTGCGCGAGGAGGTCGACCGGCTGGAGGAGTTCTACCAGGCGGTGAAGAGGGAGCTGCGCCAGCGGAACGTCGCCGCCCTGGGGCGCTACTTCGAGCACTTCTTCCGGCTGATGGACTCCGGGGAGACCTACAGCCGGGCGCTCATCACCGAGGACTACCAGATTTGGATCGAGCTGAAGGACGGCCGCCGGCTCGATCCCGCGCTGATGTCCGGCGGCGAGCGCGCGCTGATCAACATCGCCTTGCGGTGCGCCATCCACGAGGTCCTGGCGCGAGCCGTCCGGACGATGCCGCTGATCCTGGATGAGCCGACGATCTATCTCGACCGGGAGCGGGTCGGCCGGCTGGGGCTCCTCTTGGAGGAGCTCGGCCGGCGCGTCGGCCAGGTGATCGTCGTCTCCCACGAGGAGAACCTGCTGGAGAGCGCCGACCACGAGTATCGGACGATGAAGGGCCGGGACAACGTCTCCACGGTGAGGAAGATCCGCTAGCGAGATGCTCCAGCACGACGTGAAGCGGCTCCTGCGGGAGAGGCTGGCGGAGCTGCGCGCTCGCACGGGGAGGGGGGACTGGGGCGAGCTCGCCCGGCGGGCCTTCGCCCGGCTGAAGCTCGACGGCTCCGTCGGGGCGCTTACCCCGCCGAGCTGGGAACACCGCTCGATCCTGGAGCTAGCCAGCTATGAGCACCGCTTCCGGCGGGTCCTGGGGCTCGATGGGGGCTCGACCCGGCCGATGCACTTCGCTAACGGGGTCACTATCTGCGCCAACCAGGCGGTGATGGTGGGCTCGCCCCCGCAGGAGGTGAGGGGCCTCCCGCTGGAGGCCTTCCGCACCGTCGCGCTGGTCTCACACTCCTTCGGGGAGAGCGGCGGCCCACGGGCCGACTACCACGAGGTGGAGGGTGGGCTCCTCGGCCTCTGGCAGGTCCACATCACCAAGGACTACCTGGGGAGGAGGGAGGAGCTCGACCACATCGTCAAAGGGCTGGCGGACAGCGCGAGCGAGGGGCGGCACGCCCTGCGGCTGGCGGAGCTGGTCCAGCTCGGCCCGGAGGACCTCCTGATCCTGGACGGGAACATCTTCCCCGTCGGGCTGTATTACTACCTGGTGGACGAGGGCGCCCGCCGGTGGGAGGTCGACCTGGCCGCCTGGGAGGGCGCGGCCAGGATACTGGAACAGCACCTCCGGCTGGCGGAGCAACTGCGGGAGCAGGGGGTGGCCTACCTCGGGATCAATAAGACCCCCAGGACGTGTTATCTGATCCAGTGCCTGGACGAGCTCGAGTTCGGGGAGGAAGGAGAGGGAAAAGGAGAAGGAAAAGGAGAGGGAGGAGAGGAGGAGGTAGAGATAGAGGTGGGGGAGGGGAGCGAGCCCCCCTGGGCCGACGACCACCAGTTCATCCGGGCGCTCTTCAGCCAGATCCCCAAGGGGCACCTCGGCTGGACGAGCTGGTTCCTCCAGAGGCGCTACCGCAAGCCGCCGAGCTGGCAGGAGGAGTTCGAGCTCTTCAGCGCGCTCGGCCTCCTCCGGCCGAAGCTCCCCCCGGAGGAGTATCAGGTGGCCTACTTCTTCGTCTACGACCCGCGGCGAGCCGCGAGCGGGGGGAGCGTGCTCAAGGTGGAGACGCCCCATTGGGTGCTGAACTACCACGACCCGAAGGAGCTGCAGCGGGCGATCCTAGCGGAGCTCGCCCGCGGCGGCGGCCTCCCGGCGGTCCTACGGCGGGCCGACTCCCAGGCGAGGATCACCCAGAGGGAGCGGGAGGCGCTCATCGAGCTTGCGGGGCTGCCGCCTGACCGCAGCTTCAGCCAGGACCGTGAGCAGCTCTGGTAGCACCGGTAAGTAAGATAGATATAAGCGATGGAGAGGGTGAGATGAGTGAATTGAGAGGTGAGGCGGACGATGGCAGCGGGGGACGAGGGTAAGGGTAAGAGGGGCTTCCGGGAGCTCGATCTCGATCTGGATCTGAATCTGGACCTGAGGCGCGAGCTCGGGCTGGACCGGCTGAGCCGGGGCCGGGAGGAGCTAGCCCAGAAGAGGGAGCTGGGCGAGGAGGAGCTCGGGCGGATCGTCATCTCCGAGGAGCTCTCGCTCGGCTTCACCGAGCACAAGATCGAGATGTATGTCCCCGAGAGCCGCCGCGATCAGGTAGCCGTCGGCGAATACGTGGTCATCCCCTGCGATTATGCCGGCGGGCGGATCTTCGCCCGGATCAAGCGGCTCTCCTACCGCAAGCGGGATGAGCTAGACGACATGAGCGAGGTCCACACCCTGATCAACGCCGAGCACGTCGGCGAGGAGGAATACATCGAGCTGGCTGAGCTGGAGCCGATCTCGATGATCACCCGCTCGGGCAAAGCCGTCGAGGTCCGCCACATCCCCAAGCCGAACACGCTCGTCCGGCGGGTGGCCAGCCTGGACGAGGTCAAGCTCGGGCTGGACCTCCCCGAGGACGGGCTCTTCCTGGGCTACGTGGCGGTCAACGGCGAGAGGATCGAACTCAGCGGCGGGCTGCCGGTGCCATACTACCTGCGGAACGACCCGGAGAAGACCGGCGATCCCCTAATATTTACGCACGTGCTGATCGCGGGTATGAGCGGTCGGGGGAAGACCCACGTGGCGAAGAACTTCCTCAGGCAGCTGGTCGGCTCCCGCTACCGGATGGAGCGGCGCGGCGGCGAGGAGCGCGAGGTCAACCTGGTCATCATCGACCCGCACAACGAATACTGGCAGATGATGGAGGACAACCCCTATCTCAACCTCTCAGCGGAAGAGCTCACCACGCTCCGAGCCCAGGGGGTGAAGCTCGGCGGGGTGAGGGACCTCCAGGTCTTCGTGGCCAAGGAGCGCGGGAGGGGCTACCGCGGCTCGCCCAAGTTCATCGAGTTCACCCTGCCGTTCGAGCTGGTGCGCGACTTCCCCTATCTGATCGCCGGCGGGGAGGTGAACGAGGAGCAGATGGGCGCGCTCCAGCTCCTGGTGCGGGACTTCTTCACCTGGGCGGCAGGGCGAGCTCGCCCCAAGACCTACCGGGCCTTCCTCGAGTTCCTCGACTCCGAGGAGGTCCTGGAGCGCTACAGCGGCGGGCGGATCCACCGCCAGACGCTCGAGGCGCTCCGCCGGCGGGTCCGGAGGCCCTACTTCGCTGACATCTTCGACCAGGAGGCCAACCCGATCACCGAGCTCTACAAGGAGATCTTCGCCGAGGGGCGGGTGAGCGTCTTCCCTACGGACCACCTGAGCGCGGAGGCTGAGCGGGTCGTGGTGCTCGCGATCATGTCGATGATCGCCGATGCTAAGACCAAGAGCGAGTCCGCGACGAGTGCCCCCTGGGGCCGGCAGATCGTCCGCCACCCCGTGGTCCTAGCGGTGGACGAGGCCCATAACTTCCTGACGAACCTGGAGACCGAGCAGGACCGGATCATCGCGGGCAAGTTCGTCGCCGCGGCCAAGCAGGGCCGGAAGAACCGCCTCGGGCTGGTCTTGATCACCCAGAACCCCCAGGACGTGAGCGAGGCCGTCCTGTCGCAGGTGAGCACCCGGATCCTCCTGGGGATGGAGCAGGGGCTGGCCGAGCGGGCCGGCGCGCCCAAGGAATACCAGAAGGCCCTGCCATACTTCGAGCGCGGGCGGATGGTCGTCCACTCCCCGGAGAACAGCTATCCGCTGGAACTCCGGGGGCTGGACTTCTGCGTCGTCCGCCACGGCGGTTGACTTTGATTTTCCCGGGAGGTTCTGCTATCGTTGCTCTACAATCCCGGGAGCGATAGATCAGGGAGGTGATCCGGTAGGGCAGCATCGAGTTAGAACAACCTAGGGCTCCAGCCCCAGCATTCAACGAATAACGAAACGAGAAATGGCGGGAAGGAGGTCATTTATGTCCGATAGATTGTCTTTTCGATTGGGTCTAATCGTCCTGGTGGTGCTCCTCCTCGGGGTGGCCTTGACCACCGGCGGGCGGGAGCGTGGCCAGTTCATGTTCGTCGAGGAGCTCGCGCCGGGGATGACCGGCTACTGCAAGACGGCCCTGGGCGGGAACCAGATCGTGACCTTCAACTTCACGATCGTCGACATCCTAAGGTATGTCGGGGTGTTCCGGACGACCCAGGAGTATAAGGTCACCATCCTCGCCCGTGCGGAGGAGGGCTTCTGGATCGCAGGTGGGATGAGCGGCAGCCCCTGCTATGTCAATGACAAGCTCATCGGGGCGCTCTTTGCCGGCTGGCTCTGGTCGACCGCCCACACCGAGCCGGGTGAGCCCTTCCTGATCCAGCCGATCGAGGAGATGCTCCCCGTGCTAGACGCCTGCCTGCGGAAGGCCGGCACCTCCGTGGGGATGGTCCCAGCTTGGCCTGCTGATCTTCTGGGCTATCTCCCCCCGAGCGACAGGGCGATCGCCGCGGCCAGCCTCACCGGTGCGACGGAGATCGAGCGGATCAAGGTGGTCAGCTCACCGCCCCCTAGGGAGGAGGTGGAAGCCCACCCCGAGACGCTCTTCGTCCGCTACCTTTCCGCACCGGTCACCGTCACGGGCCTCTCGCCTCGGGCGTTCAACTGGCTGAAGGAGGGCGCGAGGATAGCTCTCAAGGGGAGCGCCCTCCGCTACCTCAGGGGGGAGGAGAAGTTCAACGCTTTCATCGAACACCTCTCCCGGGGGCTGGAGGACCGCTATGACGTGGAGCTCCACTACAGCTATAGCATGGGCGGTGGGCGGCTCCAGGCCGAGCCGGGGCCGCTCGAGCCCGGTGCGCCGATCGGGAGCGCGGTCATGCTCGGGGATATAAGCTGGGGCAGCTATGGCACCGTCACCTACATGGAGGATAACTGCCTTTTGGCCTACGGCCACCCCGACTGGTTCCTGGGCGAGACCGAGCTATTCATGACCTCGGCCTACATCACCGACGTCATCAGGAGCCTCCAGCGGCCCTTCAAGGAGGGCTTCCTGGTGGAGGAGGTCGGGAGTATCCTCGAGGACCGGCTCACGGCGATCGCCGGCGCGGTCGGGAAGCCCGCTCGAGCGGTCCAGTTCAACATCAAGGTGACCGATAAGGATTCAGGGGTAACCAACGAGTTCAACTCGAAGTCCGTCGCCCTCCCCGATCCGTATCTGGGCTACCCGGACAACCTCCTCTTCGCCGGGCTGGGCGCGGTGGACGTCACCTTGGATCGGATCGGCCCGGGGACGATGGACATGCACCTCACCGTGAAGGGCCCCGGCGGGGAGGTCCTCCTCGAGCGGAGCGACATCTACGTCAGCGACACCGATATCGCTATCGAAGGGACCTTCGATCCGGGCTGGATCGCTTATCTCCTCGCCTGGAATGAGTTCGAGGAGCCCCGGATCAGCGAGATCGACCTGGAATTGTCTGTGGAGCGGGCCCTCCGGATGAAGGTGATCGAATCGGTGGAGCCGCTTCAGGAGGAGGTCAAGGCCGGTCAGAGACTCCACTACACCGTGATCCTCCAGCCTTATCGCGGGACAGGGGAGGCGCTCAAGGGTTCCATCGAGATCCCCGAATGGCTCGGAGGCGAGATCATCTGCCTGACGGCGATGCCGGCTAGCTGGGCCTTCTGGAAATTCGAGGTATCACGCTATGGGGAGGGGCCTTGGGCCCGGCCTAGTTTCTTCCCTTCTAATATCTTTGACCTGGAAGGCCTGATCGAGGCGATCGAGGACGCTCCCACCAATAACCTGTTGATAGTCATGGCTGAGACCCGGTTCGGGGTGGTCGGGATCGATGTCAAATCCGTAGGAGACTTCTTCGTCGATGGCTATCGGAGCTCGGAGAGGTGTGTGAGGGTCTACTGAGCTAGGAGGGCAGCAGATGCCACTATTATGGACTCACTGGGGGCTGCCCATGACTGATGGGCCCATGGCTGATGGCTGGGTGGTCCCCAGTGGGTCTTGATTATTGCCTCTGGTGAGTCTGCGGTATTCTGCCCTATTGTTTGGCCCTGCGCACGAGGAGCTTCCCGCGGTCGACCCCCTCGATGAGGACCTTCTCCCCGCGGTGGACCTCCTGGCCGTCGAGTGAGACGGCCTTCCACAGCTCGCCCTTGACGAAGACCAGCCCCTCGGGTGCCAGATCCTCGCGCACCTCGCCGACCGCGCCGATCATCCCCTCAAGCCCGGTCGCCGGCCGCTTCCGCTGGATCAAGAGCCCCTTGCTGATGACGAAGACGAAGAGCGCGGTCACCAGCCCCGTGGTGACCAGGATGTTCCACCAGGAGAGCTGCATGACCGGGCTTTGGATGTCGAACAGCGTGAATGAGCCCAAGAGGAGCGAGATCACCCCGCCGGTGGTGAGGATCCCGGTGGTGGGCGTGAAGGCGTCCAGGACCATCAGCAGGACGCCGAAGAGGATCAGCGCCAAGCCGGTGAGGTTGACTGGCAGGATCTGGAGGCCCATGAATGCCAAGAGGAGCGAGAGCCCCCCGGCGACCAGCCCGAAGCCGAGCCCCGGGTTGAAGAACTCGTAGATCAGCCCGTAGATGCCGATCATCAACAGGATGTAGACGACGTTGGGATCGGCGAGGTAGTTGAGCAGCCGGTCCTTGAGGGTCATCGGGAGCTCCTGGATGGGGACCTCGCTGAGGTGGAGGGCCCTCCCAGCGGTGAGGAACTCCTCTATCCGCTCTAGCGCGCTCTCGAGGGCGAGCTCGTGGTCGGGGCCTGAGCCCGAGCCGGCCTGGGAGCTCCCTCGGATCGCGCGCAGCACCTCTCGGAGCTCGCGGGCGACCTCCTTGGCCCTCTCGAGGTCCCGCTCGGCGATGGCCGCCTTCATGGCAGCATTTAATTCCACGAGCTTGCCTACCACGCCCTCGTCGAGTGCAGCCCGGCTCCCGGCGAGATCTGGCTCATCTGTTGCTGCTTCTGATTCGAGTTCCTTGAGTTCGGCGAGGAGGGCCTCCACCGCCCAGTGGACCTCCCTCGCCCCGAGGGGGTAGCCCTCCAGCTCCTGGAGCAGCTCATCCAGGCTGTCGGCGATGAGGTCGATCACGCCCTCGCGCAGCGCATCGGTCGAGGTGATCGAGGCGCTCTTGCGGACGGCCTCCTCGGCCCACTCCACGTTCCGCCCGCGCTTCTCCGCGATGCTCCGTGCGAAGGCGGCCGCGTCGTTGGTGATCTTCTCCTCCATGGGGGACTGCTCCTCGGGCGACTCCCCTCCTAGGCCCACGGGGTGGGCCGCGCCGATATTCGTCCCGTGGGCCATCGCCGCCACGTCGGCTGCGAGGGTGATGAAGACCCCCGCGGAGCCGGCGCGCGAGCCCGCGGGGCCCACCCAGACGATCACCGGCACCTCGGAGGCGAAGATCGCCTTGACGATGGCCTCCATCGAGGACATCAGCCCGCCGGGTGTGTCGAGCTGGATGATCACCGCCGCGGCGAGCTCGCGGTTGGCCCGCTCGAGGTTCCTCAGGATGTAGTCCTTGGTGATGGGATTGATGCTCCCCTCCAGCTTGAGGAGGTAGACCGTCCCCGCCCTCGATGAGCCGCTCAGCTGGGGTTGGGGCTGGGTGAGGTCAGGAGCAGAGGTGGCATAGACCGCAAGCTCACAAAAGGGAAGGACGATCACAGGCACGGGCACAGATACAGATGCAGCTAGCAGCAGGAGACAGGCTCTTACCGATCTTGCCATCGGAGGGCTTTTCCTCCAGGGATTTAGATAAAAACTGGTGGAGGTGCGGGGAATCGAACCCCGGTCCGGAAATGCTTCCGCTCGGCTTCTACAAGCTTAGTCCCATGTTTTGGTTTAAGGCCACCGGCTCCCATGGGACAGGATCCGCTGGCCCGAGCCCTCAGGTTTGTCCCCTCCTCCCTCGGGCGGGGAAGAGGGCGAGCCCGCATCAGTCGACGCCCTCCCAGACCCTACGGGCCGAGGCCTGGGGGACGGCCTTCCCTTTAGTTCAGGGAAGGAGCAGCGAAAGCTAGATTGTCGGCACTTATTAGTTTCCCGCTATTTTGAGGAGATAGCGGAAACTCCGCTTGCCGCCTGGCTTCCGCATTCCCGTCGAATCCATTCACCCCCATGTCAAAGAGCCAAGTTTATTATACCAGCTAAGGTGGGAATTGCAACACCGCTTGGTCAGTTACCGGGGAAGTCGGTCGGCTGGAGCTGGACCCCCCGGAGGGACTGGCCCGGCTCGACCGGCAGGCCCGCCTCCCCGAGGAGCTCCTCCAGGTGGAAGAGCACCGGGAGGACCATCTCCGGGGTGGCTTGCGAGCCCATGTGCCCGATGCGGAAGATCCTCCCGTGGAGCTCTTCCAGTCCACCGGCGATCAGGATCCCGCGGCGCTTGAGCCCCGCGATCACCTCCTCCGCGGGGAAGTCCGGCCGGCCAAGAGCGGTGGTCACCGTCGGTGAGGAGTATTCCTCGGGGATGAGAAGCTCAAATCCCAGGTTCCGCAGGCCCTGGCGGAGGAGCCTCGCGATCTTCCGGTGGCGGGCGAACCGCGCCTCGAGCCCCTCATCCAGGATCCGCTCCAGGCTGTGCCTCAGCGCGAGGATGATGCTCACCGGGAGGGTCACTGGGTAGGGGTGCCACTCGGCCCACCGCTCGGCGTAGGCCCGCCAGGTCCGCAGGTTGAGGTACCAGCCGGGGCTCTCCTTGGATCGGATCTCCTCCCAGGCCTCCCGGGAGATGGCCACCAGGGCCAGCCCCGGCGGGGCCTCGAGGGCCTTCTGGGAGGCGCTCACGCAGATGCCCAGGCCCCACTCATCGAAGCGGAGCTCCACCCCGCCGAGGGAGGAGATCGCATCGACCACCAGGATGCGCCCGTGGCGGCGGCAGACCTCGCTCCACTCGCGGACGGGGTTGAGCAGCCCCGTCGAGGTCTCGCAGTGGACGGCGGCGACCACCTTGATCTTGGGGTCGGAGGCCAAGAGCTCCTCCACCTGCTCCGGCGGGATCGGCCGGTCGGGCTCGCCCTCGAGGAGGAGGACGTCCTCCGGTGCGGCGTAAGCCCGGGCGATCTCGAGGAGCCGCCCGCCGAAGAAGCCGCTCCGGAGGACCAGGACCTTCACCTCCGTCTGGCCGCTGAGGCCGAGGAGGCTCCCCAGGGCCGCTTCCAGCCCCGCCGAGCCGCTCCCCGGGATCATGAGGACCTCCTCCTTCGTCTGGAAGACCTCCTTCAGCATCCCCACCGTCTGGTGGTAGAGCTCGAGCCACTCCTTCCCGTAGTGAGGGAGGAGCGGCTGGGCCAGCACCTGGAGCGTCTCGGGCTCGAGCTCGATCGGCCCCGGGATCATCAGCTTGAACCTCTTCTTCACCGTCAGCGCCCCCTTCTTTTCGTTTTTATCTTTTTATCCTTTACACCTTCGCCTGCTCCATGATCACCCGGGCCAGCTTGCGCGGGTGATGCTTGATCGTCGGCTTCCCCTCGAGCTCGACGATATCGAGCAGCTCCGCTCGGATGACCCGCAGGCCGGGGGGCAGCTCCCCCTCCCGCAGGTCGTCGACCACCGGGACGGAGCCCTCGGCTTCGTAGCGGCGGAGGAGCTCCTCGGGGATCGGCTGGCAGTTGACCACGACGTAGTCCAGCTTAGCGATATCCAGGTAGTCGCCGAGCGCCAGGAGGTGGTCCCGCGCGGTGAAGCCGTCGGTCTCACCCGGCTGGGTCATCAAGTTCACGATGAAGAATTTTTTCGCTCTAGCGCGGGCGATCGCCGCTGCGACCCCCTCGACCAGCAGGTTGGGGATGATGCTGGTGAAGAGGCTCCCCGGGCCGAGGACGATCAACTCCGCCCGGTCGAGCTCCTCCAGGACGGGCTCGTAGGCCCCCACCGGCTGCTTGGAGAGGAGCATCCGCTTGATCTTCCGCGGATCGTGGGCGATCTCCTGCTCGCCCCGGAGGAAGCTCCCGTCCTCCAGCTCAGCTACAAGATCGACCCGTTCGAGCGTCGCGGGGAGGACCTGCCCGCGGATGCTCAGGATGTGGCTCATCTCCTCGATCGCCAGGTCGAACCGGCCCAGCCGCTCCTTCAGCCCGGCGATCACCAGGTTCCCCAGGGAGTGGCCGTCGAGGCTCCCCCCGCGGAAGCGGTGCTGGAAGAGCTGAGCGATCCGCGACTCATCGTCCGCTAGAGCGATCAAGCAGTTGCGGATGTCCCCCGGCGGGAGGATGTCCAGCTCCTGGCGGAGGCGGCCCGAGGAGCCCCCGTCGTCCATCACCGCGACGACCGCGGTGATGTTCGCCGTGAACTCCTTCAGCCCGCGCAGGAGGGTCGAGAGGCCCGTCCCTCCCCCTAAAGCTACCACGCTCGGCCCGCGGGCGAGCCGCCGCCGGCTGTAGAGCACCTCCGCCGTCTGGCCGATCGCCTCCGGGGCGACCCCCCTGATGATCGACCGGAGGAAGCCCTTGATCCCGAACACCGTCCCGGCGAGCCCCACGGTCACCGCCCCCGCGCCGACGAGGAGGGCATACCCCGGCGTGGGGACGAAGAGCCCCCAGAGCCAGCGGACCAGCTCCCGCCCGAGGAGCAATACCAGTCCGAGCACCACGAGGAGCATCGACCCCGCGGCGAGCAGCGCCCAGCGCTTGACCGCCATCCCCGGGTAGAGCCACTTCAGCCCGCGCTTGAGCCTGCCCATCACCGTTGCCATCCCATCATGCCCCCCTCTTAGCCTTAGCTTTGGTGGCGGGCCGGACGAGCTTGATCCTCTCCCGGCCTAGGAGCTCCTCCAGCCCCTCCATCAGGGGGCGCCCCAGCCGGACGGAGTATTCCTCACCGGCCTGGACCAGCTCGGAGGCCTTACCGAGACCGAGGTCGAGGTGGAGGTAGACCGGCGTGCCATCATGGTGCTCTCGGAGCAGGGCCTTGAGCCGCTCGAGCAGGCGGTCGTCCACTTCTCTTAGGGGCAGCCGCAGGTGGAGCTCGACCAGGCGGGGGGCCTCCTCCAGGGGATAGACCTCCTCGGCGACCACCTGGGTCCGCCCGCCCCGGCGGTCCGTCTTCCCGACCAGGTAGATCAGCCGCTCCTCCCGGAGGAGCTCGGCCCGCTTGGCGTAGAGCTCGGGGAAGACGACCACCTCCACCTTGCCGGTGAGGTCCTCTAAGGTGAGGATCGCCATCCGCTCCCCCTTGGCGGTGGTAACCCTTCGCATGGTATCGACTCGCCCGCCGAGGTGGACGAGCGCGCCCATGGGGAGTTCCTCCAGCTCGCCGAGCGGGTGACTCCGCCAGTAGCTCAGCCCTTCCTCCTCCCACCTCTCCAGGGGGTGGCCGCTGAGGTAGAGCCCGAGCAGCTCCTTCTCGAACCGGAGGAGCTCCTCCCGGGGGAACTCCTCTAGCTCCTTGATGGGCCGGTGGGGGATGAGCTCCTCCGCGCCGAAGAAGGACCGCTGGCCGCTACGGCGCTCCTCCTGGGCCACCTGGGCCAGCTCCAGCCCCACCTCGAGCTGGGAGAGGAGCGCCCGGCGGGTGGCGAACCGGTCGAACGCCCCGGCTTTGATCAGGCTCTCCAGGGTCTCGCGGTTCACCTGCCGGGGGTCGACCCTCCGGCAGAAGTCCACGAAGGAGCTGAAGGGGCCCCTGCTGCGGGCCTTGAGGATCGCCTCCACGGCCCCCTGCCCGACGTTCTTGATCGCGCCCAGCCCGAACCGGATCCGCCCGTCGCGGGCGGTGAAGTATAGCTCGCTCTCGTTGATGTCCGGCGGGAGGACCTCGATCCCCAGCTTGTGGCACTCACGCACGTATTCCGCCACCTTGTCGATGTTATCGGCCACGCTGGTGAGCAGCGCCGCCATGTATTCCGTGGGGTGGTTGGCCTTGAGGTAAGCGGTCCAGTAGGTGATGAGCGCGTAGGCCGTCGAGTGGGACTTCCCGAAGCCGTAGCGGGCGAACTTCTCGATGTCGGCGAACAGCTGGAGGGCCTTCTCCCTCGGGATCCCGTTTTGGATGCACCCCTGGATGAACTTCTCCCGGAGGGCCTCCATCGTCCGGCGCTCCTTCTTCCCGATCGCCTTCCGCAGGATGTCGGCCTCGCCCAGGGAGAAGCCCGCCAGCACCTGGGCCATGAGGAGGAGCTGCTCCTGGTAGATCGGCAGCCCGTAGGTCTCCTTGAGGATCGGCTCGAGCTGCGGGTGGGGGTAGCGCACCGGCCGGCGGCCATGCTTCCGCTCGATGAACTCCTGGGCCATCCCGCTCTCCAGCGGGCCCGGGCGGTTGAGCGCCTCCAGGGCGATGATGTCCTGGATCTTGCTAGGCGCGAGCCGCCGGACGAGCTCGCGGATCCCAGGGCCCTCGAGCTGGAAGACGCCCGCCGTCCGCCCCTCACGGAGCATCGCGTAGGTCTTGGGGTCATCGAGCGGGATCTCCTCCAGCTTGAGCGGCTTGCCGGAGCGGGCTAGCGCCTTGAGGGTGTCGTCGATCACCGTGAGGTTCCTCAAGCCTAGAAGGTCGATCTTCAGCATCCCGATCGCCTCGAGCGCGACCATGTCGTATTGGGTGACCAGCGAGCCGTCGCTCAGCCGCAGCAGGGGGACGTAATCGGTCAGCTCGCCGGGGGCGATCACCAGCCCAGCGGCGTGGGTCGAGGGGTTCCGCGCCAGCCCCTCGAGCTTCCGCGAGATCTCGATCAGCTTCCTGATCTGCTGATCGGTCTTGTATAGCTCGCGCAGCTCGCGGACGCCCCCGAGGGCCTCCTCGAGGGAGGCCCCGAAGGGGATCAGCTTGGCGAGCCGGTCGGCCTCGCCGTGGGGGATCCCCAGGACGCGGGCCACATCCCGGACGGCGCTGCGGGCGGCCAGCGTGTCGAAGGTGACGATCTGGGCCACCCGCTCGCGCCCATACCGCTTCACCACGTAATCGATGACCTCGTCGCGCCCGCGGGGGCAGAAGTCGATATCGATATCCGGTAGGCTCACCCGCTCGGGGTTGAGGAACCGCTCGAAGAGCAGGCCCCACTCGAGCGGGTCCACGTCGGTGATCCCGAGGCAGTAGGAGACGAGGCTGCCCGCGGCCGAGCCCCGCCCCGGCCCGACGGGTATCCCCCGCTCCTTGGCGTAGCGGACGAAGTCGTGGACGATCAGGAAGTAGGAGGCGTAGCCCATCCGTTCGATCACCGATAGCTCATACTCCAGCCGCTCCTGCACCTCGGGGGGGAGCTCCTCGCCATAGCGCCGGCGGGCCCCCTCGAAGGCCAGCTCCCTAAGGTAGTGGTCCGCGGTGGGGTAGCCCGGCGGGAGCTCATACGAGGGGAGGTGGGTCCGGGAGAGGTCCAGCTCGAGCTGGCACTCCTCGGCGATCCGGAGGGTGTTCTCCAGGGCCTCCGGCAGGTCGGCGAAGAGCTCTTGCATCTCCTCGGCCGATTTGAAGTAATACTGATCGCCCTCGAAGGTGCGGCGGTCCTCGTCGAGTATCGTCCTGTCCGATTGGATATTGAGCAGGATCTCGTGGGCCTCGCGGTCCTCCCGCTGGAGGTAGTGGACGTCGTTGGTCGCCACCAGGGGGAGCTTGAGCCGGCGGGCCAGCTCGAGCAGCCGGTCGCTCAGGGCCTCCTCCTCGGGTAGGCCGTGCCGCTGCAGCTCGACGTAGAAGTCCCGGCCGAAGAGCTCCCGGAGCCGGCTCGCCCACTCCTCGGCCTCCTTGGGGCGGCCGCCGAGGAGCGGCTTGGCGAGGATCCCGCTCTTGCAGGCGCTGGTGATGATCAGCCCCTCGCTATATCTCGTGAGCAGCTCCCAGTCGATTCGCGGCTTGTAGTAGAAGCCGTCGGTGTAGCCGAGGCTGGCCAGCTTGAGCAGGTTGCGGTAGCCGCGCTCGTCCTTGGCCAGCGCGATGAGGTGGTAATACTTCTGATCGGGGCTGCGGTCGTGCCGCCCCCGGGGCGCGAAGTAGAACTCGACCCCGATGATCGGCTTCACCCCGTGGAGGCGGGCCTTCTGGTAGAACTCGATCGCGCCGGAGAGGACCCCGTGGTCGGTGAGCGCCAGGGCGGGCATCCCGTATTCCTTCGCCTTGAGCAGCAGCTCATCGATCCGGCAGGTGGCGTCGAGCAGGCTATACTCGGAATGGACATGCAGGTGGACGAACCCCGCTTCTGCCATGGCCATGGTATCCAGTCAGCGCCCCTCCTCTACGACGATCCATTTCTCCTCGCCGGGGAGGATCAGCCCCAGCTCCTTCCGAGCGAGGTATTCGATCCAGGCCGGATCGTCCTTCCTCCTGAGGAGCTCCTCCAGGTGGGCCCGCTCCGCGAGGAGCTGCTCCCTCCGCTCCTCGAGCTGCTCGAGCTGCGCCCGCAGGTGGGCGATCGCCAGCGCTCGCGAGAGGAAGAGCCAGAAGACGGAGAGGACGAGCAGGGCCGCGAGCCCCAGCCCGATCGCGAGCAGGGCCCGCCGGAGCCGAGCCCGCCGGCGGACTACGGTCATGCTGATCGCGCCCATAGCGTGCTCCTCAGCGGCAGCCCGAACCGGTCTTCGATCCTCAGAAGCCGGTTATACTTGGCGGTCCGCTCGGAGCGGCTGAGCGAGCCGGTCTTGATCTGCCCCGCGGCCGTCCCGACGGCCAGGTCGGCGATGAAGGTGTCCTCGGTCTCGCCCGAGCGGTGGGAGATGATGCACCTGTAGCCGGCTCGGTGGGCGAGCTCTATCGTCTCGAGGGTCTCGGTGAGGGTCCCGATCTGGTTGGGCTTGATCAGGACAGCGTTGGCCACGCCCTCGTCGATCCCCCGCTGGAGGCGCTCGGGGTTGGTGACGAAGATATCATCTCCCACGAGCTGGAGCCTTCCGCCGAGCCGCTCGGTCAGCTTCCTCCAGCCCGGCCAGTCCTCCTCCGCGAGGCCGTCCTCCAGCGAGACCAGCGGGAACTCCTCGGCCCAGCCCGCGTAGAGCTCGATCAGCTCCTCGCTGGTTAGGTTCCGCCCCTCGAACCGATAGGCCCCCTCCTCCTCGCTGAAGAAGCTCGAAGCAGCGGCGTCGATCGCGAGGAAGATCTTTTCGCCGGGCTCCCAGCCGCTCCGGTCGATCGCCTCCACTAACAGCTCCAGGGCGGCGCGGTTGCTCTCCAGGTCGGGTGCGAAGCCGCCCTCGTCCCCGACGGCGGTGGAGAGCCCCCGCTCCTTGAGGAGCCCCTTCAGGGTGTGGAAGACCTCAGCGCCCATCCGGACCGCCTCGGCGAAGCTCTCCGCGCCGAGAGGGACGATCATGAACTCCTGGATGTCGAGGTTGTTGTCGGCGTGGACCCCGCCGTTCAGCACGTTGAACATCGGCATGGGGAGGCTCACCGGCCTGGCCCCGGCGAGATACCTGAAGAGCGGCAGCCCCAGCGCACTGGCGGCCGCGCGGGCGACGGCCAGTGAGACCCCCAAGATCGCGTTCGCACCCAGATGGCTCTTGTTCTCCGTGCCGTCGAGCTCGTTCAGGGCCCGGTCGAGCCGCTCCTGCTCCAGGGCGTTCATCCCGACGATCCGGGAGGCGATGACCTCGTTGACGTTCTCCACCGCCTTGCGGACGCCCCTCCCGAGGAACCGCTCGTCCCCGTCGCGCAGCTCGAGGGCCTCGTGCTTCCCCGTGGAGGCCCCTGAGGGGACGGCCGCCCAGCCGACCGTCCCGTCGGCGAGGAGGACCTCCACCTCGACCGTGGGGTTCCCCCGGGAGTCGAGCACCTCCCGGGCGTGGACCCGCTCGATCTCGATTTCAAACCCTTCCCAATCGACTAGTCCTTCCATTTAAAGCACCTCACAGTCGGCTCAAAAAGCAAATTCGATAGGGACTTCGCCGCTAGAGTATACTCGGGCCTCCGGGGGAGGGGCAAGCGAAGATGTCCCCTCAGGGCGTGCGAGCAGCAGGGCTGGTCGAGGGCCGGAGCGCGTTCCGGCTCCAGTAGCTCTTGATCACCTCGATCAGCTCGCTCGTGGTGACATCTTGATGGTTGTGGGGGTCGGGGCCGTGGCGGAAGTTGAAGGCGTCCACCTCGCTGGCGTAGGGCTCCCAGGAGGACTCCCACAGCCAGATCGCGTAGTTCAGCCCGCGCTCCTCGAAGAGGTCCATCTGGTCTTGGATGAACTGGGCCGCACCGGGCTCCCAGCGCATCACCCCGAATTCGTTGACCGCGACTGGCACATCATGAGCCCTCTTGAACTCGTCCACCGTGGCGAGGAGCCCCTCGAGCCATCCGCGGTCGAAGGGCTCAGGCTCGCCGTCCCAGTCCACATCGCACCAGCCGGGGTAGGTGCACTCCAGCGAGTCCCACCATTGGAAGGTATAGGGGTGGGGCCCATACTGGTGGAAGGTATAGACCACGCAGGGGTCGTCCAGCACCTCAAGATAGGGGAGCCACCCCACGGCGCTGTAGCCGTTCCCGCCGATAAGGATCGGCGTTGTGGGATCGACCTCGCGGATCGCCGCTACAATGCGAGGATAGAGCCGGTTCCAGTCGTAGAGGGTGCCCCCATACTGGCTGTAGAACCCCTCGGGGTCCCAGATGTCCAACGGCTCACCGAGGGGATAGCTGCCCACCTCGTTGGAATTCGGCTCGACCATCAGGTCGTAGCCTATCACCACAGGGTTATCGCGATAGCGCTGGGCGGTGTAGCGCCACATCTCCACCCAGGCGTCTTGTGCTTCGGGATCTCCCCAGACGCGGTCGTTGTAGTAGCTGGGATCGAACCAGCCGTTCTCGGGATCGCTCTCGGTATCCTCGCCCCAGAAGAAGGTGAACTCGCTCCGACCTGGCCCAGTCCTGAAGGAGATCACGGCGAACATGTCCGCCTGGGCGACCATCTCGATCATCCGGTCGAGGTTCGCTTGGACATCGGGGTCCACGACATAAGGCGGTTCCTCGGTGAACAACCCCGGATGGGAGATATTGACGTAGTTCGCGCCCCAGGTGGCCAGGCGGTCGAAGTCCTCCTGGGTGTAGGGCGGGCCGAGAGGCCCGGGGCCTAAAAATTCAGGCCCGTCCAGCTCGGGGTAGACCCGCCGCTGGTAGATGTTCGCCCCGCGCAGCTTCGTCTCCCTAATCCAGAGGGCACACTTGTCGAGGGAGGGACTTTGGGACTCTGGGGCAGGGGCTGCCACCAGCATCGCCAACCCTAAGATCGTCAGGGCGAGGAAGAGTTTGCGCATCATTCCTCTGGTATCTGGTAAATAATCGCTCAAGGGTTCGATACGAGTCAAGCGAGGAAGCGGTCACACGCCCTCAACCTGTCAGGTTCGGGTTGGGGGTCACACCTGGCGTCTCATCCACTCCCAGGCCGTCTGGACGATCTCCTCCAGCTTCCGGAAGCGTGGCTGCCAGCCCAGCTCCTCCATCGCCCGTCTCGGGTCGGCGACCAAGATGGCGGGGTCGCCCGCCCGGCGGGGGGCCTCCACCGCCTCGATCGAGCGGCCAGTCACCCGCTCGCTCACCTCAATCACTTCTCTCACCGAGTAGCCCCGCCCGATGCCCAGGTTGTAGGCCCCGCCCTCGACCTTGCCGGCTTGGAGCCGCTCCAGCGCCAGCACGTGGGCGATGGCGAGGTCGCTCACGTGGATGTAGTCCCGGATCGGGCTGCCGTCCGGGGTGGGATAGTCCGTCCCGTAGATCTCGACCCGGGGGCGCCTGCCCAGGGCCGCCTCGAGCACGATCGGGATGAGGTGGGTCTCTGGCTGGTGCCGCTCGCCGAGCTCACCCTCGGGGTCGGAGCCCGCGGCGTTGAAGTATCGCAGCGCTATGTATCTCAGCCCGTAGGCCCGGGCGTAGTCTTCCAGGATCTGCTCGAAGATCCACTTCGTCCGGCCGTAGGGGCTGGTCGGCCGCTTGGGGTGGTCCTCCGGGATGGGGAGCTCCACCGGGTCGCCGTAGACCGCGGCACTGGAGGAGAAGATCAACAGCCGGGTGCCGTGCTCCAGCATCGCCTGCAGGAGGTAGAGCCCCCCGATGACGTTGTTCTGGTAATACTTCTGGGGGTCTTCCACCGATTCGTCGACCCGGCAGGCGGCGGCGAAGTGCAATACCGCTTCGATCTGGTAGCGGGCGAACGTCCTGCGGAGCTCCCCTAGGTCGAGCAGGTCCCCCCGGACGAACTCCTCGGTGAGGACGAGCTCGGGGTGGCCGGTGGAGAGGTTGTCGTAGACGACGACCTCATAGCCGCGCCTCAGAAGTTCCTTTACGGTATGACTGCCGATGTAGCCCGCCCCGCCGGTGACCAGGATCAACTCAACTCGGACCCCCTTTTGAGCTTTCCAGTCCTCTGAGCACCTTGAGGACCTCGCTCTTGAACGCCTCAAATTCGCCCAGGCGTTCAGTTAGGACCTCATAGGCGATCCGATCGTCCACCCGCCCGTATTCGTGCACCAGGATATTGCGAAAACCCTTCAACATCCTTAACTTGTGGCCCATCTCGGGAGAGATCAGACTGGCCTGGACCAGCTTTTCAAAGAGATCGTCCTCCTCAGCGGGCAGACCCAGGCGGAGCCCGGCGACCAGTAGGTTGCACACGTCGATAACCGCCTCGATACTGCTGATCTGCAGGAGGCGCTCACAGGCTCTCTTCTTCTCGATCTGGCGATACTCCTCGAAGCTCGCGGGCCTGATCTGGTCCAGTTCCTGTAGGTAGCCCTCCAGCTCGTCCAGCTTGGCTAGAATCCTTTCACGATCGAGCACGCGCGACCTCCTCCAGGTATTCGCGATATAGATGCTTGAAGTCTTCGAAGACCTGAGCAGTGCGGAAGGCCAGTTCATAAAGCTTGTCCTCATCACGACAGTAGAGAACCTTCCCCTCCTTAAGCACCCGATGGCGGATATAGAGCGGTAGGAGTTGGAAGAGGTGCAGGTCCAGCTCCGCGGCATACTCCAGGTATTCCATCAGCTTGCGGGAGGCGAGCTGCCGCTCAGGGCTCTCACGCCTGGGGTAGAGGAGCAGGCATACATCCAGGTCTGAACCGGCTCGCGCCTCCCCACGAGCCGCGCTCCCAAAGAGGACCACTGCCAGGATGTCCTCATCCTCTTTGGCTTTCGATATGAGCCCCTGCAGTGCTTTGCCCCCCTTCATCCTACGCTCCCTTGGGCAAGCAGGATGCTCACGATCCGCTCCGCGGCGTGGCCGTCGCCGTAGGGGTTCTCCGCCGCCGCCATCCTGCGATACTCCTCCTGGTCGCGCAGCAATCGCTCGGTCTCCCGGATGATGGCAGGAGGGGAGGTCCCCACCAGCTTCGCCGCCCCGGTCTTGAGCACCTCGGGCCGCTCCGTCCTGTTCCTCAGGATCAGCACGGGCTTGTCCAGCGCCGGGGCCTCCTCCTGGATGCCCCCCGAGTCGGTCAAGACCAGATAAGCCCGCTCCATCAACTTGATGAAGGCGGGGTAATTCAGCGGCTCGATGAGGTGGACCCGCTCGACCCCTCCCAGGAGCCGGCGGACCGGCTCCTGGACGTGAGGGTTGAGATGGACCGGCCAGACCAGCTCGATATCGCTGTTGCGCTCGATGAGCTGCCGTAGCGCCAGGCAGATCTCCTCCAGCCTCTCCCCGAAGCTCTCCCGCCGGTGGAGCGTGACCAGGATGAGCTTGGCACCCGGTTGGGGCTCGAGCCCGAGCTCTTCCATCTCCATCTCCATCTCCAAGCCCGGGCTGGAAGGGCTCCCGAGGACCAGGTAGAGCGCATCGATCACGGTGTTGCCAGTGACGTGGACCCGCTCGGGGGGTATCCCCTCGCGCAGGAGGTTCTCCTTCGCTTGGAGAGTCGGGGCGAAGTGCAGCTCGGCCAGGTGGGAGATCAGCCGCCGGTTGAGCTCCTCCGGGAAGGGCTCCCTGGCGTAGGAGCGGAGGCCCGCCTCCACATGGGCCACCCTCACCCCGCTGTAGAAGGCGGCCAACGCGGCGGCGAACGCCGTGGTGGTATCCCCCTGGACGAGGACCCAGTCCGGCCGCTCCTGCTCCAGGATGGGAGGCAGCCGCTCGAGCACCCCCGCGGCGACCTGGGAGGGCGTCTGGTCGGGCTGCATCAGGTCCAGGTCCCAATCCGGCTCGATCTCAAAGAGCCTGAGGAAGGGGTCGAGCAGCTCGCGGTGCTGCGCGACAGCGCAGACCCGGCAGCGAACCCCTGCGCCTCCAGCGGAGGCAGAGGCCACGGACGCAGACTCGCTATCTGCCACCCGCTCCAGCTCCTTGATCACCGGGGCGAGCTTGATCGCCTCCGGCCGCGTCCCCAGGACGGTCAGGACTTTGATCCCCATTATTTTAGCTTGATCTCGAAGATCTTATCGACTGGAACAAAGCAAAGCTCCGCTGCCGGGGCCGGCTCCCCTCCCTTTCGGTTTCGACTGCCGCTTCTACCTCTACCTCTGCGCTCCATAATGCCTCCTCCCCATGCTCATGGTGAATCTTAACCCAACTGCGCAGGATGTGCTAATCGATCGGCCTGGGCTTCAAAGGAGGAGGGCGACCTCCCAGTCTCGGGATGGAGAGGCCGCCCTCGGCATGGTGAGCGGGAGGTTGACGTCGGCACGGTCTTGTCTTGGCGTTGCGTTGGGCAGTGCGGGCGGATTCGACCGTGTCCGCAGCTTAGATACCCGCGGGGTGGGCAGGAGGTTTCGCCCCCCTAAATGATGCACTCCGGCGGGGTGATCGGCAGCCGGTCAGCCAGCTCCCCCAGGCCCTTGGGGTCGCTGATGGTGATCTTGGTCCCCTCCAGCTCGAGCAGGCCCCTCTCCTGGAGCCGCGACAACGTCCGGATGGTCGTCTCCGGGGCGAGGCCGACCAGCTCGGCCAGCTCCGAGCGGGAGAGCTCCAGCTCCAGTTCCAGTCGCGGTGAGTCCGGGGCCGGGGCATCCTTCACCTCCGCCTCCACCGCCGTTGCTGTCGTCGCCGCTGTCGCTGTCACTCGGCGGCCGAACCGCTCCCCGATCGCCAGGAGGAGCCGCGCCAGCCGCCGCTCGCCGCTCTGGTAGGCCGCCTCGACCAGCTTGCTCTGGAAGGCGCCCAGCTCCCGTGCGAGCTTCTCCAGGAGCTTGAGTGAGAGCGCCGGGGAGCTCTTGACCAGCTCGAGGAAGCTCTCCCGGGAGACGAACCCCAAGAGGGAGGGCTCGAGCGTCCGCGCATAGCTGGTGTAGATCCCGTCGGCGAAGAGGCTCTCCTCGCCCAGCACCTCCCCGGGGCCGAGGAGCTTCAGGATCCGGCGCTTGCCGCTCGGGGAGCGGCCGACCAGCTTGACCTTCCCCCGGCAGACGATGTAGACCCCGAAGGCCAGCGCCCCCTCCTGGAAGATCGTCTCGTCCTCCTCGTAGTGGACGTGCTTGACCAGCCTGGTGAAGCGGCGGAACTCCTCCTCGCTCACCCCGGAGAAGATCCACGAGCAGCGCTCCTTGCGGCACCGGCTGCAATCTTGCTCTAGCTCCGGGGAGCCGGCAGCTTTGGCCTTGGAATTGGAAGCGCGCGTGCGCATAGCCCTGTCCCTCTCTTTTGTATGTATACGTCAGGAGCCTAGAACCTCTTCCCACCCGGCGGCCATGACATATCTCAGCGAGATGGGTGATCCCACTCAAGCGGCCGAGCCGGGCCCGGGTTGAGCGAGCGGGCGTGCTCAGACCTCAGCCGCGGCCGCCTCGGCCAGCTTCCGTCCGAGCGCGAGCGCCCGCTCGTTCAGCTCGCGGAACCGCTCGGGGACGCGCGCTATCACCGCCTGCTGGAGGCTCCCCCAGGAGACGATCCCCTCCAGGGCGTTGATCAGCCCGAGCGCGACCACGTTGGCCGTGATCCGTTCGCCCACCTCGCGGATGGCCACCTCGGTGATCGGCAGCCGGAAGAGCCGCCCAGCCGGGGGCGGCTCCCCCCGCTTGACGTTGGTGGAGTCGACCACCACCACGGTATCGGGCTTCACCTGGCGGCTATACTTGTTGTAGGCGTCCTGGGAGAGGCAGAGCAAGAGGTCGGGCTCGAGCACCTCCAGGGAGGCGATCCGCCTCGAGGAGATGATCACCTCCGAGCGGGAGGCCCCAAGGCGTGCCTCCGGGCCGTAGCTCTGCGTCTGGACGACGTTCAGCCCGTCGAGGACCGCCGCCTCGGCGAGGATTATCCCCGCGAGGATCAGCCCCTGGCCGCCGGAGCCGCTGAGCCGCAGTTGGTAGGGGTCTTTAGGGGGCATCGACTTTGAGCCCTAGCCCTCCCTTTTCCCTCTCCCTCTCGCGCCCCGCCTTCTCCTTCCCCTTCTGCTTCTCCTTCTGCTCCTGCTCCCGGTCTTGCTCCCGCAGCTGGCGGACCAGCTCCCAGTAGACCTGGGTGAACTCCGGCCGCTCCTCGCAGCGGAACTCCCCGGTGATGACCTTCCCCTCAAGCTCCTCCGGGCTGAGCCGGCGGGCCTCCTCGATCGGGACGGTGATCTCGCGGAAGCGGCGGACCATCTCGTAGGGGTCGCCGAGCCGGTTCAGCCGCCCGTAGAAGGTGGGGCACTGCGTCAGCACGTCGACGACCGCGAAGCCCCGGTGGGCGATCGCCCGCTTGATCAGCCGGGGCAGCTCCTGGAAGTCGTAGGTGGTGGTGCGGGCGACATAGGTCGCCCCGGCGGCGAGCGCCAGCTCGACGATGTCCAATGGCGGCTCGAGGTTCCCGTGTAGTGTGGTCGTGGTCCGCGCCCCCAGCTCGGTCGTCGGGCCGACCTGTCCGCCGGTCATCCCGTAGTTGCCGTTGTTGTAGATGATCACGGTGAGGTCGATATTCCGCCGGGCGGCGTGGATGAGGTGGTTCCCGCCGATGGCCACCGCATCGCCGTCGCCTAGGGTCAGGATCACCACCAGCTCCGGCCGGAAGAGCTTGATCCCCGTGGCGAAGGCGATCGCCCGCCCGTGGGTGGTGTGCATCGTGTTGAAGTCGAGGTAGAGGGCGGTCCGGCTCGAGCAGCCGATCCCGCCGACCACTACCACCCTGTCTTTCGGGAGGCCGAGCTCGTCGATCGCCTGTAGGAGCCCCCTGGTGACCGTCCCGTTGCCGCAGCCGGGGCACCAGATGGAGGGGAGCCGCTCCTTGCGCAGGTAGTCCTCCAGCTTAGCCAAGCTCGACCTCCTCCCTCACTGCCTGGTAGATCTCATGCGGGAAGATGAGGTTGCCGTCCACCCGGCCGAGGTAGCGCACCCGGGCGGCGCCCTCAGCGGCCATCCGCACGAGCAGGACCACCTGGCCCATGTTCAGCTCGGGGACGAGGATGCAATCGACCTGCTCAGCCAACTGGCGGACGAGCCTCGTCGGGAAGGGCCAGAGCGTCTTCAGGTCCAGGAGGCCGACCTTGACCCCCTCGCGGCGGAGCTCCTCCACCGCGGCCTCCGCCGCCCGCGTCGGCGTCCCGTAGGAGAGGACCAAGCACTGGGCGTCGTCGAGGTAGCGCTCCTCGTAGAGGAGGATCTCGTCGCGGTGGTCCTCGATCCGGCGCATGATCCGCTGGAGCTGCTCCGCGGCCTTGGCCCCCTCGACGGGGAAGCCCTCCTCGTCGTGTGCCAGCCCGGTGACGTTGAACCGGACGCCCTCGCCGAAGGGGAGGAAGGTCTCGTCCTGGAAGGGCTTCCACCCGTCGAGCCGCTCCGGTCTGCGCCGTTCGATCACCTCTAGCTCCCCTTCCTCGGGGAGGACGACGTTCTCCCGGAGGTGGGCCAGCACCTCATCGAGGAGGAAGATCACCGGGACGCGATACCGCTCGGCGTAGTTGAAGGCCGTCACGGTCATCTTGAAGACGTCTTCCACCGAGGAGGCCGTCAGCACGATCACCGGGTGGTCGCCGTGTGGCCCCCAGATCGACTGCATCACGTCGCCCCTGGCGGCACGGGTCGGCTGGCCCGTGGAGGGCCCCCACCGCTGGGCGTTGACCACCACGCAGGGGGTCTCGGTCATCGAGGCGTAGCCGATGTTCTCCTGCATCAGTGAGAACCCCGGCCCGGAGGTGGCGGTCATCGCCTTCGCGCCAGCCCAGGAGGCCCCGATCACCGCGGCCATCGAGGCGATCTCGTCCTCCATCTGGAGGAAGACCCCGCCGCGGCGGGGCAGCTCCTGGGACATGATCTCGAGGATCTCGGTCGCGGGGGTGATCGGGTAGCCGGCGAAGAAGTTGCACCCGGCGTAGAGGGCGCCCCAGGCGCAGGCCTCATTCCCCTGGACTAGCCGCTGAGCCCTCGACCTTGACCTTGCTCTCATCGCACCTCCAGGCTCTCTTTCTCCTCCCTCGTGCGCTCCTCCGCCGGCTCGGCTCCCTCGGCCGCCGGGGCGGGGCGCTCGATCCGGATGGCGAAGTCAGGGCAACGCAGCTCGCAGATCCCGCAGAAGATGCACCGCTCGATCTCGAGGAGCTCGGCCTTCCCCTCCTCGTTGAGCCGGATGATCCCCACCGGGCAGCTCTTCACGCAAAGCTCGCAGCCCTTGCACCAATCATGGTCGATGGAGAGGACGTAGTCGCCTCGGCGGTAGGTCTTCTTCATTTCGATCTCGATACCTGGGGAAGGCGATCACCCGTCTGCTCGCTCATCGATTTCGGCTCCGGCCAGTGAGCCAGCGGTGGATCCCCCAAGCGGCCCGCTTCCCGTCGTGGACCGCTTGGACGACCGTCGCCCCGCCGTTGACGCAGTCTCCCCCGGCGAAGTATTTGGGGTTGGAGGTCTGGCCGGTCTCGGGGTCGACCTTCACCAGGCCGCGCTCGAGCTCTAGCCCGGGGATCTTCTCCAGGAGCTCGGTCCGTGGCCGCTGGCCGATCGCCTTGATCACCGTGTCCACTTCTAGGGTGAACTCCGTGCCGGGGACCGGCTCGGGGCGGGGCCGTCCGCTGGAGTCGGGCTCGCCGAGGCGCATGTGAATGCACTCGATCCCCTCGACGCGGTGCTTGCCGAGGAACCTCTTGGGCGCGGTGAGCCAGTAGAAGTGGACGCCCTCCCTGTGGGCCTCCCTCACCTCCTCCCGGAAGGCTGGCATCTGCTCCTCCGTCCGCCGATAGAGGATCATCACGTCCTTCGCGCCAAGGCGGACCGCCTCCCGGGCCACGTCGATCGCGGTGTTCCCGCCGCCGATCACCGCGACGCGCTCGCCCACCCGGAGCTTCCTGCGGTCGCCGAGCTTGAGCTGCTCGATGAACTCCAGCGAGTTGTAGACCCCCTCAAGGTCGCTCCCCTCCCAGTCCACCTGCACGTCGCCGTCCATCCCCACCCCGAGGAAGAGCGCCTCATGCCGCCGCTCAAGCTCCTCGAGCGGGACCCCCTCTGCCTCTGCCCCGGCCTCGCCGACGGCCTGGCCCAGCTCGAGCTCGACCCCTAGCTGGCGGAGCTGCTCTACTTCCTCGGGGAGGGGCTCGATGTGCTGCTTGTAGGGCGCGATCGCGTGAGTGACCAGCCCGCCTGGCCATTCCTCATCGGCTTCGTAGATCGTCACCCGGTAGCCGAGCTTGGCCAGCTCGCCGGCGCAGGCCAGCCCCGCCGGGCCGGCGCCGATCACCCCGACGCTCCGCCCGCGGCCCTCATCCGAAGTCCGCCTGAGGAGGGCCAGCCCCTCCTCGAGGGCCCACTCGGCCGCGAACCGCTGCAGCCGGCCGATGGCCACCGGCCGGCGGCCCTCCGAGATGAGGACGCAGGCCCCCTCGCAGAGCTCCTCCACGGGGCAGACCCGCCCACAGGTGCCCCCCAGGACGTTGGCGGCGAAGATCGTCCTCGCCGCGGCCTCATAGTCTCCTCTGTGGATCTCCCAGATGAACTTGGGGATGTCGATCCTGGCTGGGCAGGCCTCGATGCAGGGCGCGGGGGCCACTGGCCCGCCGCAGCGCAGGCAGCGGCTGGCCTCCGCTCGAGCCTCCTCGGGGGAGAGCGGCGGGATGAGCTCGGGGAAGGGGGGCTCCTCGCGCCCGAGCCTGAGCGCTACCTCTACCTTAGACTTGGGCTTGGCTTCGACCTCCTCCATAGATGGCCTCCTCATCGACTCTGTCTGAGAGCTTGGGAAAAGGCTTTCCCCCGAACTGTAGGGCGCCCCTCCCCGGGCTTCCATGATCTATCTCGCCACTCCGGCTGATCTTCATCAGCTGGAAGCCCCCGGGAGGATAGCATAGCCTGGAAGGGTCTGCAAGGAGCCGGTTTGCAAGGAGGAAGGGCCGCGGGTTAAGCTCCAATCCTCAAGCCCGGGGTTGGACCGGATCATAGGGATAGAGCGATAGAGCATAGGTAGAGAGAGGATGGATGGAGGGGTGAGTCCGATGGGAGTGAGCCCGATGGGAGCGCGAATAGGGGCCGGGAGGGACAGGGGCAGAGGCAGAGCCGATCTTGTCCTGCTCCATCCGCCGAGCGTCTATGACTTCCGCGAGCGGGCGATCCTCTATGGCCCCTTGAGCGACCTCATCCCCTCCTCGCCGATCTTCGAGATGTATCCCGTAGGGTTCGCCACCATCGCCGGCTATCTCGAGCAGCGGGGCTACCGCGTCCGGATCGTCAACCTCGCCCTGAGGATGATGAACGACCCGGGGTTCGACGTGGTCGGTTTCCTGGCGAAGCTCCGCCCGCTGGCCTTCGGGGTGGACCTCCACTGGCTCCCGCACGCCCACGGCGCGCTGGAGATCGCGAAGCTCCTGAAGGGGCTCCACCCCGAGATCCCCATAGTCTTCGGGGGGCTCTCCGCGAGCTACTTCCATCGCGAGCTGATCGCATATCCGCAGGTCGACTATGTGATCCGAGGCGACACGGCCGAGGAGCCACTCTACCAGCTCCTCAAGCGGCTCGAGGCCCGCCAATCGGTGGCCGACGTCCCCAACCTGGTCTGGAAGGAGGGCGGCCAGCCCAGGGTGAATGGGCTCAGCTTCATCCCGGACTCCCTGGACCGGTTCGACCTGCGGCCGGAGGTCTTGATCCGGCAGGTGGTGCGCTACCGCGACCGGACGAGCCTCACGCCCTACGGCGGCTGGTGGCGCAGCCCCGTGATAGCGCTCATCACGGTGAAGGGCTGCACCCATAGCTGCGCCACCTGCGGCGGCTCCCGGGAGGCCTTCCTCAAGGTGTGCAGTCGGGAGCGGCCGGCCTACCGCAGCCCGGAGAACGTGCTGAAGAATATCCTGGAGATCGCGCGGTTCTCCCGCGGGCCGATCTTCCTCATCGGGGACATCCGCCAGCCGGGGGAGGACTACGCGGCGGAGCTGCTCCGGCTCCTGCGGAAGAACCCGGTCCGAAACGAGCTCATCTTCGAGCTATTCTCACCGGCCGAGCGGGAGTTCATCGAGGAGCTGGGCCGCTCCGTCTCCAGATGGACCCTGGAGCTCTCCCCGGAGAGCCACGACCCCGAGATCCGGCGGGTCCACGACCCGACCGTCTCCTACACCAACGAGGAGATCGAGGCCACGATCGAGCACGCCCTGGCGGCCGGCTGCCACCGGATGGACCTCTTCTTCATGATCGGCCTCGCTCGGCAGACCTACCACTCGGTGATGGAGACCGTCGAGTATGCCGGTCGGCTCCTCCGGCGGTTCGACCGGCGGCTCTCCTGCTTCATCTCCCCGCTGGGGCCGTTCCTCGACCCGGCCTCTCGGGCCTTCGAGCAGCCGGAGGAGCTGGGCTACCGCCTGCTCGCCCGGACGCTGGAGGAGCACCGCCGGCTGCTGCTCGGCCCGACGTGGAAGTGGATGCTGAACTACGAGACCGCGTGGATGGACCGCGAGGAGCTGGTCCGGGCGACCTACGACGCCGGGGAGCGGCTCAACCGGCTCAAGCTGGAGTGCGGCCGGATCGAGCCCCGCAGGGCCAGGGCGGTGGCCGAGCGGATCGCCCAGGCGAGGGAGCTCCAGCGGCGGCTCGACAGCTACCCGGGGCAGCCGCCAGAGGAGCTGGTCGGCGAGGTCCACCGGTTCAGCGTCTCCACCGTCTGCGACAAGCGGGAGCTCGCTTGGCCAGCGCACCTCTTCAACTTCAAGCCGGTGGGGATCGCTCGGATGCTCCTCGGGAAGCGATAATGTGCGCTGTAGCTGTATGAGCAGGCCGAATAGGGCGAGGCTGGCTCTAGACAGGCTAGACTAGAAGAGCCACTCCTTCATGAGGTCCTTCAGGTCGGCGGCGAACCGCTCTCGGGTCCCCTCGACCTTGTTCCGCCCGAGGTCGAGCACGTAGACGTAATCGGCGATCCTGATCGCCTCGCGGATGTTCTGCTCCACCAGGACGATCGCCTTGCCCTCCCCGCGGAGCTCGACCAGCTTGTCGCGGATCTGGCTGGCGAACTTGGGTGCCAAACCCGCGGTGGGCTCGTCCACCAGGAGGAGCTGGGGGTCGGCCATCAGCGCCCGGCCGAGCTCGACCATCCGCTGCTCGCCGCCGCTCAGGAAGCCCGCCTTCACTCGGCGCTTCTGCGCGAGGTTGGGGAACCGCTCGTAGTTCTCCTCGAGCTTCTTCCGGATCCGGGCCTTGTCGCGCTTGAAGGTCCAGGCGCCCATCTCCAGGTTCTCCTCCACCGAGAGGTAGGGGAAGACGTTCCGCCGCTGGGGGATGTAAGCGAGGCCCTTCTTGGGGGCGATGTGCGGCGGCATCCCGGTGATCTCCTCCCCGTCGAGGAGGATCCGGCCCTTGTTTGGTTTGAGGAAGCCATAGATCGCCTTGAGGAGGGTGGATTTCCCCACCCCGTTCGGCCCGATGATGCTGGTGATCTGGGCCCGCTCGGCCTCGATCGAGACCCCCTGAAGGACGTTTATGTCCTTATAGTAGCCGACGAAGACCTCCTCTACCTTGAGCATCCCTCGCTCCTTTTAATTACTCCCCCAGGTAGGCCTCGATGACCCGCTCGTCCTCCTTCACCTCCTGAGGGGTGCCGTCGCAGATCTTCTCCCCGCCGCTGAGGACGATCAGCCGCTCGCACAGGGTGAAGATCGTTTGCAGGTCGTGGCTTATGATGATGAAGGTCCGCCCCTCACGGTGCATCTCCCGGATGTATTCGTGGATCTCGGCCTTCAGCTTGGGGTGGACCCCCGCGAAGGGCTCATCGAGCATGATCACCTCGGGGTCGAGCATCAGTATCCTGCCGATCTCGAGGAGCTTCTGCTGCCCGCCGGAGAGGTTCCGGGCGTATTCGTTCCTCAGGTGATCTAATTTCAAGAACTTGAGGATCTCCAGGGCCTTCCTGCGCTGGCCGTGGTGGTCCTGGCCGTCGGACCTGAGCTTGGGCGTGGAGAAGGCCGGCACCAGCATGTTCTCCATCACGGTCATCCTCCGGAAGACCTGGGTCACCTGGAAGGTTCGGCCGATCCCGCGTTTGGCGATCTCATACGGCGGGAGGCCGTCGATCCGCCGCCCCTCGAAGGTGATCCGCCCCGCGGTCGGCTTCAGCGTCCCACTGATCAGGTTGATCGTGGTCGTCTTCCCCGAGCCGTTGGGGCCGATGATCCCCAGGAGTTCGTTCTCCTCCACCTCGAAGGAGAGCTTGTTGACCGCCCTGATCCCCCCGAAGTCCTTCACCAGGTCGACCACCTCGAGCATCGCCATGTTGGCCTCCTATCCTATGTGCCGGTCTCCGCCCCCGGCTTCGGCTTTGGCTCCGGCTCCAGCTCCAGTTCCAGCTCAGGCTCCCTCCGCAGCTCGACCCTCCGCCCGGCGAGCCGTTGATACAACGGATAGATCAGCCCGTTTTGGGAGAACCTCAAGATCAGGACCAGAGCCAGCCCGAAGATGACGAACCGCCACATCCCAATCACCCGCAGGTATTCCTGGAGAAACTCGACCACCGTCGCGCCGGCGACCGCCCCGGCGAGGCTCTCGATCCCGCCGATCACCGACATGGCGATGACCAGTCCCATCCGGGGGATCTCCATGATGCTGTTCGGGGTGAGGGTGCCGATGTAGTGGGCGAAGAAGCCCCCCGCCACCCCGGCGAAGAAGCTCGAGATCACGAAGGCCAAGATCTTGTAGCGGACGGTATTTACGCCCATCGCCGCCGCGGCCTGCTCGTCCTCGCGGATCGCCCGGAAGAAGAGCCCGTAACGCGATCTCAAGATCGCCCACATGATCACCAGCGAGGCGACCAGGAGCCCCAGGATCGTGTAGTAGTAGGGCACCTTGGAGACGGTCGCGTAGAGGTGAGGGACGGTGAGGCCCATATCGCCGCGGGTGAGCTGGTATTCGGCGTTCAGCGTGATGCGGACGATCTCGGAGAAGGCGATGGTGAAGAGCGCCAGATACGGCCCGCTCATCCGGAGCACCAAGGCCCCGACGAGGAGGCCCACGACCGTGGCCATCAGCGCCCCGGCGATCATCCCCAGCCAGATCGGAATCCCGGCCTTCAGCACCAGCAGCGCGGAGGTGTAGGCCGAGATCCCCGCCAAGGCCATCGTGGCGAAGGAGAACTGGCCCGCAAACCCGGCGAGCATCGTCCAGGAGGCGGCCAGCAGGGCATAGTAGAGGGCCATGATCGAGACGTGGAGCCAATAAGATTTAATAAACAAAGGAACCAGCAGCCCGAGGAGGATCGCCACTCCGCTGCCGATGAGACTTCGTTTCGCCATCCCCGGTTACTCCATCCGGACGTGCCGCTCCCCGAAGAGTCCTGTCGGCCGAAGCAGGAGGACGATCGCCAGGAGCAAGACCCCGAAGGCGTTCTTGTAGGCCAGCCCGCGCGTCGGATCGAGGAAGAAGACCGAGCCCAAGCTCTCGATCTGGCCGAGGAGGAGGCTCCCGATGATCGCGCCCTTGATCGAGCCCATCCCGCCGAGGACGATGATCACGAAGGATTTAATCCCCGGGAGGATGCCCATCACCGGCGAGATGAGGAAGATCGGTCCGATGAGCGCCCCGGCGCCGCCGGCGAGCGCCACCCCGATCCCGAAGGCCAGGAGGTTCATCCGCTGGGAGTTGACCCCGACGATCGCCGCCGCATCCCGGTCCTGGCTCACCGCCCGGAGGGCTTTTCCCACGAAGGTCTTCCCGATGACGATGAGCAAGGCCGTCACGATGAGGACCGCCGCCGCGGAGACGACCAGTCGGTTGTTGTCCACCGTCAAGAAGCCCAGCAGCGTCGTCCCGGGGAGGAAGTCCGGCGAGCGCTTCGTCCAGGGCCCGAAGATGGACATCGCCAGGTTCTGCAGGAAGATCCCCAGCCCGAAGGTGATCAAGATGGCATACTCGTCTTTCCGCTCGACCCGCTCGGTGTAGATCGGCTTAAGGAAGAGCTGATGGATCACCGCCCCGAGGAGAAAGACCGCGATCATCGCCAGGAAGACCGATAGGATGGGGTTCACCCCGAAGAGGGTCGCCAGGTAGTAAGAGACGAAGGCGCCCATCATATAGCACTCGCCGTGGGCGAAGTTGACCAGCTTCAGCACGGAGAAGATCAGCGAGAGGCCGACGGCCATCAACGCATAGAGCAGCCCGATGACCAGCCCGTTCAGCGCCTGCGCCGCGAAGAATTCCATCTGGAAGCTCCTTGGTCCGAGGGGGCAGGAGGGGGAGGCCCCCTCCTCCCGCTCCCGGAGGGGGCCTCCGATCTTATCCCGTTACGGCCTGAGGATCGCCGGCCAGAGGAGGAGCGCCTCGCTGGGCTTCTGGTTCACCTCGGTGTATTGGATGACCACGGCCTTGGCCCCCGGCCACTGGTGGAACATGTAGTCGGGCTCTCGCTCCGTGGAGAAGTAGATCGTCCCGAGCACCCCATCGTATTTGATCTCCTCGAGCGCAGCGACGATCGCATCGGGGTCGGTGGAGCCGGCCATCTCGATCGCCTTCACTAAGACATAGACTGAGTCGTAGGCCTCCATCGCGGCGAAGGTCGGCTCCTTCCCGGTCCGCGCTTCAAACTTGGCCGTAAACTCCTTGATCGCGGGGGTGACCCCGAGGAGCGGGTGGTAGCCCGTCTTGGTTATAGCGAAGACCCCGTATTCGCCGACGGTCTCCCAGAACTCAGGGTAGAGGGCGCTCGTCCCCACGGGGAAGATCGCGGTCTCACGCGTGGTGGCCAGGCCGATCTCCGCCGCCTGCTTGACGATCAGATACTCGCCGGTGCCGGTGAAGATGTCCATCACCAGGTCCGGGCGGGGGTCCATCGCCTTGAACCGCAAGAGCTGCGGGGTGAAGTCGGTGACCGTCCGCTCGGCGACGATCGAGGTGTAGCTGATCGGCTCGCCGTGGATGTTGGTCTTGCCGATCAATTCCGCCCTGAGCACGGCATCGACGCCCAGGCCCCAGTCGGTGTTCTCCACGATGGCCACGACGTTCCTGGAGCCGATGGCCTTGATCCAGTCGGCTACCTTGGTGTAGAAGAGCGAGTTGGCCGGTGCGATCCGGAAGACGTAAGGGTATTGTTTGGCGGTCAGCACGTCCGCCCAGGCTTCGGAGATGATGAAGGGGAGCTTCCGCTGGTTGGCCACCTCGATCTCGGCCTTGGCCACCGCGGAGTGGAACTCGCCGACCACGCCCACGGCGCCGGCATCGGCCAGGCGGTTCATCGCCGCTGTTCCCTCCTCGGGGAGGCCGCGGGTGTCCTCGACGATGAGCTTCAGCGGTTTGCCGAGCACCCCTCCCGCGGCGTTGATCTCCTCCACGGCCATCTCCATCGCGATCTTCATCTCCGTCCCGCTCTCGGCCGCGCCCGGCGCGGAAAGCGGGGCCACCCCGCCGATGATGATCGGCTCCTCTTGGGTCCAGCCGAGGAGCCCCCCCACGAAGGCCACTACTGTCAGGATCACAAGAAGCTTTACGGCTCTCATCCTCGTTTTCCCTCCTTATCATCTTTTTCTTTTTGGAAAAAAGAATACCTCCGCTCCCACCTCCTTCCCCCCTAGGGGACCCTTTAAGCTACAAATAGCATGTCCGATCTCTCCAGGTCAAATCATTAATCAGTAGTAATACCAGATGCTCTCGTAGTCCTTGGGGTCCTCCCCCCGCCGCTCGAGCTCCCTGAGGTAATCGTGGATCGCGGTGTCGACGTAGACCCAGGGCTCCACCGGCGCGATCCCCTTCTCCCAGGGGTGGAAGAGGTAGACCCGCTTCCCGTCGGGCCGGATGGCGATCAGCTCGTGGTCCTGCCAGGCCCGCAGGTGGTTCTTCCCCAGCCGGGGGACGTTGAAGACCGGCTCATCCGTCCGGAAGATCCCCGGCAGGAGGCGCGCCTCCTCTTTGCGCTCCTGGAGGACCCTCGCGATCGGGACCAGGTAGTCCTTATGCTCCTCCTTCCCCTTGGGGTAGAAGGTGTAGTAGGGGTCGACCCCGGCCTTCTTCATCGCGATCCGCGTGGCCACCGTCTGGAACCGGCGGGAGGTCTCTACTGTGAAGACCTGCTGGTTGTAGACGTAGATCCCCTGCCTTCGGAGCCGCCAGACGGCCTCGGCCAGCTCGGGCGTCACCTCGTAGGCGCTCTCGATGTGGGTGACCACCGCCACGTTGCGCCTCCCGGGCTCGATGTAGCTCCCGAGCATGCTGGCAAGCTCCTCGGTGATCCGCATCGGCATGGTGACGGGGATGCGGGTCCCCCAACGGATGTTGACTACGTGGTCCATCTGGGAGAGGCGGTCCATGATGTGCTTGAGCCACGCGTCGTTCAGGATGAAGGGGTCCCCGCCGGTGATCAGCACATCTTTCATCGCGGGGTGCTCGGCGAACCAATCCAGCGCCCGGTCGATCTCCTCCATCGTGGGGATCCCGCCGGGCATCATCGGCCCGGTGATCTCCCAGTTCCGCTGGCAGTAGACGCACACCTGGGGGCAGGTGTCGGAGGCCTTGAGGATGGCGATGCTCGCGTATCTCCTTGTGATCAGCTCGAGCGGCGAGGTGTCGTGCTCCCCCATGAAGTCGAAGTAATACTCCCGGTCGCCGCGGTGTTCGATCATCCGCTGGACGTAATGCATCGGCGGGATCACCTGCGAGCGGACCTGGTAGTCCTCATGCCGATCCGCGGACTCGAAATCGAAGAGCGAGAGGTAGTAGGGTGTGATCCCCCAGGGGATCTCGTTCTCCACCGCCAGCCGGATCGCCTCGACCTCCTCCTCGGTGAGGGGCACCAGCTCCTGGAGGTGGGCGAGCCCCTCGGGCCCCTTGAGGATGTGCTCAAGCTGCCATCTCGGCCGATACCAGTCATCGAGGGTGCCGCCGAAGTAGTCGAGGATCTTCTGCCGGTTCCGCTTGCGCTTCTCGATCACCCTGGGGTCGAGCCCGCTGGGGAAGCGCTCGATCCAGGTGGAGATCTTCGCCGAGAGCCTATCCAGGTAGTCGGAGCGGGCCACCCCGGCTGCCCGGCCCTGGATCTTGGAGAAGTCGATCATCCTGGTGCCTTCCGCCTCGAGGAGGGGGCCGAGCCACCCCCGGGCGATCCCGGCCTTGCCGCCTATCGCCCGGAAGAGGTGGCGGAACTCCTCGATGAAGCCCTCGCTGAGCTTTTCGATCGCCTCGGATGAGTCCGGGCTATCCGGTGCCTGCGCCAGCCGCCACAGCCACTCCAAGGTGCTCACCCCGGCGAGCCGCTCATTCCGCGGGGAGATCAGGTTCTTGAAGACCTCGATCGCCTCCAAGGCGGTGGCCCACTCGAGGGGGTGGAGTGCAGCCCCCCTAGCGCTATCCAGCACCCGGTAGTGCCATTCCAGCTCGTCCAGGTAGCGGGCCAGCCGCTCGCGGGCCTCCTCGAGGGTCGGGCTCTCCCGGAGGATTCGGTGGACGGTCGGCCCTTCCTTCCAGAGCTCCTTGAGCAGGGTCAGGGTGGGGCTAGCTGCCCTATCTAGCTCGCTCCCAGCAAGTCGCGGATCATCGGCTCCAGTCCCGTTGGCTGTCATCTCCATGCGCCTCCGTTGAAATCCGCCCGGGGCCGGGCAGCATACTAAAACATGATTATATCTCTAAATCGACGATTTGTCAAGGTGGGAGGTGGAAAATACAAAAACTAAAAAAACCGATCGATCAAACGAGCGAGGCCGGGACCTCGAATCCAAATCGAGTCAAATCAAAGCTGAAGCGCAGGGTAGGGTTAGGGTATCAGGATGAACTTCTCCTTCGCCGGGTCGGCGTCGATAGTGACCTTCCCTGGTGAGGCGAGCTCCCCGGAGATGATGAGCTTGGCCAGCTCGTTCTCGATCTCCTGCTCGATCACCCGCCCGAGCGGCCGGGCGCCGAACTCCGGCGAGTAGCCCTTCTTCGCCAGGAGCTCCTTCGCTGCGGGGGTCACCTCGATCTCGATCTTCTGCTCCTCGAGCCGCTGGGCGAGCTCCTCCAGCTTCAGCTCGACGATCTTGGCCAGGGCCTCGGGCGAGAGCCGCCGGAAGACGATCACCCCGTCCAGCCGGTTCAAGAGCTCCGGGCGGAAGAACCGCCGCACCTCCTCGAGGACCCGGGCCTTCAGCCGCTCGTGCTCCTCGACCTCGCTGGTGGTGCCCCCGCCGAAGCCGAGCTCCCCCCGGCCGAGGATCGACTCGCTCCCGAGGTTCGAGGTCATGATGATCAGGGTGTTCTTGAAGTCCACGGTGCGCCCCTGGCCGTCGGTCAGCCGGCCCTCATCCAGCACCTGGAGGAGGATGTTGAACACGTCTCGGTGGGCCTTCTCGATCTCATCGAGCAAGATCACGGAGTAGGGCCGCCGGCGGACGGCCTCGGTGAGCTGGCCGCCCTCCTCGTAGCCGACGTAGCCCGGCGGGGCGCCGATCAGCCGCGAGACGGCGTGCCGCTCCATGTATTCGGACATGTCGAGCCGGATCAACGCGTCCTCATCGTCGAAGAGGAACCAGGCGAGCGCCTTGCTCAGCTCGGTCTTCCCCACGCCGGTCGGGCCCAGGAAGAGGAAGGAGCCGATCGGCCGGCCGGGGTCCTTGAGGCCGGCGCGCGCCCGGCGGACCGCCTCGGCCACCGCCCGGACGGCCTCCTCCTGGCCGACCACCCGCTCGCTCAGGATCTCCTCCATCCGGGCGAGCCGCTCCCGCTCCTCCTGGAGCATCCGCTCGACCGGGATCCCGGTCCAGAGGGAGACCACCTCGGCGATGTCCTCCTCGTCCACCACCTCTTTGGCCTTCTTGGTTTGCCACTCCTCCTC
>Ga0190286_1000131_pt1 | contig 38420 bp, 40 predicted proteins | sample 48691834_MG_FD_183241 | JGI IMG/M metagenome (GOLD analysis project Ga0190286, IMG submission 183241) | Hydrothermal vent microbial mat bacterial communities from Southern Trench, Guaymas Basin, Mexico - 4869-18-3-4_MG | ecosystem: Environmental > Aquatic > Marine > Hydrothermal vents >... | reverse complement strand
TAATTCAGTGTAAGTTTGAATGGGGCACAGATTTAGATACCGCCAGCAATGACATTCGGGATAAGATAGAGTTGGCCAAAAGAGACCTGCCTAAGGATATTGAAAAACCGGTATTATTCAAATTTAGTAGTGCTACTGCCCCAATTCTTTTTATGACCATTACTGGCCCTCAATCCTGGCCACGACTTTATCATATTGCAGACAAGATAATAGGGGATGAATTGAGACGGGTGCCAGGAGTAGGGGCCATTGTATTTTATGGCGGGGAGGAAAGGCAGATAAATGTCTATTTTGACCTGGCAAGGCTCAAGGGATATCATCTTTCCCCTTCCCAGGTGAAACAGGTTTTAAAGGCAGAAAATCTGGATATTCCCTGTGGGACAATAAAACAGGGAAAGAGGGCCTATTTTATAAGAATTCCTGGAAAATACAAAAATGTGCAAGAGATGAGAAACACTATTGTAGGCTATTATCAGGGTAAACCTGTTTATCTAAAGGATGTAGCCCATGTGGAAGATGCCTTTAAAGAACATATTATGATGGGATGGGGTGATGCAAAGCCAGCTATTGTGATGATGTTACAGAAACAAACTGGAAAAAACACCGTAGAGGTAGCTGACAGGGTAAAGAAAAAGCTAAAAGAAATCAAAAATATATTGCCAAGTGATGTAAAGGTTAGTATTGTAGAAGACAATTCAGAATATATCCGCACTGCCTTAAATGAATTAAAGACCACTCTTTTACAGGCCATTTTTTTAGTAATTCTGGTGGTATTTGCCTTTTTGTTAGATATAAAAAGTGGCATTATTGTGGCCTTGACCATTCCTTGCTCCTTAATCATTTCTTTCCTTTTGCTTTTTCTAGGCGGATATACTATTAATGTGGTTTCCCTTATGTCTGTGACCATTGCCGCAGGCATGGTAGTGGATAATGCCATTGTAGTCATTGAAAATATTACTAGACACATGGAAAGGGGCAGTCGTCCTCATATTGCCTCTATTTATGGCACTTCAGAAATGGGCATGGCCATTTCTGCCTCTACTTTAACCACCATTGTTGTATTTGTGCCTCTAATGTTTGTTACAGGTATTACTGGGATTGTGTTTAAGCAATTGGGATTTGTCATCACCGCCACTTTACTAGCTTCTCTTTTTACCGCCCTGACCTTTACCCCCATGCTTTCTTCCAAGCTTTTAAAACAGACCACAAAGGCCAAAAGTCTTTTCACACTTAAAATGAAGGCTGCCCTTGATTGGTTGGATGAAGGATATAAAAGATTGATTACCTGGGCGCTTCATCATAGAAAGACGGTCATTTTTATTGCCCTTTTAATCTTTATCCCTACTTTATTTATGACCAAAATCATTGGCAGTGAATTCATGCCTGAGCCAGATGCAGGGTTTGTCAGCATCAGCTTTCGCCTGGCTGAAGGCACAAGGCTTGAAGAAACAGCCAGCATAATAGAACAGATAAATAAATGGATTGCTAAAGAAGTAAAACCAGAGGAATTTCGTCATAGCTATGGATTTGCTGGGCAGACAGAAAAGGGATATGGAATGGCGCTAGGCTTTGAAGAGGGCAGTAATTGTGGGGAGGTGGGTTTAAAACTAGTAGATAAAGACAAAAGAGGGCGTTCGGCCAAGGAGATTGCCAATATTTTAAGGCAGCATACAAAACAGATTCCAGGTGTAAGTCGTATAAAGGTGATTTCTACCAATCCACTGACATCTATTTTAATGGGGGGTACAAAGCCACTGGTGATTGAGGTGTTAGGAAGGGATCTAGGAGAGGTGCTTAAGGTAGCTAATAAAATAAAGAAAATTACTGAAGAAACACCAGGGGCAGTAGATGTCAGCCTTTCCTTTAAGCCCAAAAGGCCTGAGACATGGGTAGAGATTGACAGGGAAAAGGCCTCTAGTTTGGGATTAAATGTGGCTATGATTGCCGAACAGGTAAGAACCTATTTTTATGGCCATAAGACCACAAAGTTTAGGGATGTTGGTGAGGATTATGATATTTTTGTGAGGCTTACAGAGAGAGATAAAAATAAACTAGAAAACCTGCCCAATGTGCCCATCTTTACCCCAGATAGGAGGATGATACTCTTAAAAAACATTGCAAGAATTGAAGAAACCATGGGTATGACAGAGATAGATAGAAAGAATAGACAAAGAATTGTTAGTGTAGAGGCAGATACTTATAAGCGTTCACTGGGTGAGGTGACAAGAGATATAAAGGAAAAACTTAAAGAATTGAGTCTTCCATCAGGGATTACTATTAAATTTGGTGGATATGTTAAAGAGCAAAAAAAGTCATTTAAGGCTCTGACGCAACTTTTAATATTAGGCATTATTCTTACCTATATGGTTATGGCCTCCTTGTATGAAGGATTTTTAGATCCATTTATTATTATGTTTTCTGTCCCCTTTGCCTTTACAGGCGTTATTTGGGCATTTTTATTAACAGGTACAGTCTTAAATATTATTACCTTTATGGGCATCGTCATGCTAGTAGGTATTGTGGTAAATAACGCCATTGTACTTCTGGACTATGTGCATTTATTGCAAAAAAGAGGATTGTCCTTATTTGAGGCCATTACTGAGGCAGGCAGATCAAGATTAAGACCCGTTTTAATGACTACCATTACCACCATTGCTGGGATGACACCCATGGCCTTAGATAGGGGTGTAGGCTCAGAGATCTGGAATGCCTTAGGTATCACCGTAATTGGTGGACTCTCCATCTCTACACTAGTTACGCTTGTACTTGTACCCACTCTGTATTCAATTGTAGAGGGGTGGAGACAAAGAATGGGAAGGGGTATAACCAAACTATGAGAGTGATTTTTATATTTTATCATGTTGAATATGATGAGGATTTAATGGATATCTTGAAAAAAACAGGGATAAAATGCTACTCCAAGATCGAGAGGGTCCTAGGGAAGGGAAAGGGTTCTGAGCCCAGATTGGATACTGCCGTTTGGCCAGGGTTTAATAATGTTTTGATAGTTGGGATAGAAGAAAGGGAAACAAGCCAAAGATTTCTTGAGGAATTAAAGAAATATTCTGATAAACACCATGGTAAAGGTATCTGTGCCTTTGTATTGCCATTAGAGATGATTATCTAGGAATTTTCCCTTAAGCTGACCTTGACAATAATTTTAATCAACTGTTACTATTTCCTAACCTAAAGATTATGTATAAATGTCTTTTAAAGAAGGGTCTAACTTTCCTTTTTTTATTTTTCTTTTTTACAAATACTGCCATAGCCCATGAGGTGACATTAAAGGATATAATAGTCACCACAAGCAAGGAGAGTCTTTTATTGTACTTTACCATAGAAGGCTGTTTTACAAAGAAAATGCAAGAGGCCATTTTTAATGGCATTCCTGTAACATTTACCTTCATTATAAAGCTCAATAAGAAAAGGACATTCTTTCCTGACAAAAAAATTAGTGACTTTAAGATCTATCATACTATCAAATACAATCAGCTAAAGGATGTATTTGAGGTCAAACGCACAGAGAGGCCCGAAGAAGTATTGATCCTAAAGGATTTTTCCCAGGCCAAACACCTTATGGCAGAAGTGAAGACTGAGGTTGCCCCCCTCTTTAAGTTAAAAAAGGGAGGGAAATATCAACTTTCCTTAAAGGCAGAACTAAACAAAGTAAGGCTCCCCTTATACCTCCACTATATCTTTTTCTTTGTCTCTCTTTGGAATTTTGAGACAGATTGGTATAATGTAGTATTTACATATTAATTATGATTAATCACCAAGAGAGGAAAAAGCGGCGACGTGAGAGGATAATAATCCTTATCTTGGTCTTATTAATTTTTTGCCTTGCCTTTATTGAATCCAAACTGCTTAATCCCAATACCCATTTCCCTTTGGCAAATAGCATAGTCCTCTTTATCCTTATTAATTTAAACATTATCCTACTTCTTTCCTTAGTCTTTTTGGTATTGAGGAATGTAGTAAAGCTTATTGCTGAATATAAAAGGGGAATTTTGGGGAGTAAGATCAGGGCCAAATTGGTTGTGCTTTTTGTGGGCCTCTCCTTGTTTCCTACATTAATTCTATTTGGCATATCTATAAAATTTGTATTTTCAAGTTTTAATTATTGGCTAAACTTTAGGGTAGAAAGGGCCTTAAATCAGGCAATGGCTGTGGGGCATCTTTATTATAAAGAGACCTGTAATGATGTCTTACGCCATGCAAGGATTTTGGCCAAGGAATTAAAGAAAAAAAATTTGGCCCTATCTAGACGGTGGTTAAAAGGAAAGATTTATGAATACAATTTTAGCTTTGTTAAAATATACGACAAAAATAAAAAACCCATATGGTCATTTTATCAAAAACCTTTTAAAAATGAGATTTCTTTTGAAAATAATCTTGACCAAGCCCTTACAAAAAGAGAGGCCACTTCGATGGTCATAAGGCTATCCAAAAGCGATTTTGCCCTTACTATATTGCCTATTTTTTCTAATTCCAATGAATTAAAGTGGATTCTAGTTGCTGGAAGGCGCATCCCCTCAGAGATATCTAAGGAATTGGAGGAAATTGGGATAAGCGTTGGGGATTATAAACAATTTATGCTAGTACAGCAGCCCTTAAAACTTACCCTTCTTATTACCTTTTCTATCATGACCCTACTTATCTTGTTTGCTGCTACATGGGTTGGCTTTCGATTAGCAAAGGGCATCACTGCACCCATCCAAAAATTGGCAGAGGCCACCCAAAGGATAGCTAGTGGAGATTTAGATTTTTCTCTACATACCGAGACAAAGGATGAATTGGGTATGCTTGTCAAATCATTTAACCAAATGACAAGGGATTTGAAGACAAGCAAGGAGCATTTGGAAGGGGCATACAAGATTTTAAAGGAACGCAACTTGGAGATCGAGCAGCGTCGCAGATATATGGAGACAATCCTAAGGAACATTGCTACTGGTGTAATCTCCATTGACGCACATGGTTGCATTACTACTATAAATCCTGCTGCCAAACAGATATTAAAGCTTAATAAAGAGGATTTGATAGGAAAGAGGATGGAAGAGATATTTATGTCTTACGGGTTAAAGGAAATTGTTGAGGTGTTACAGCTTTTAAAGAAAGGTAATGAACTTATAGAAAAACAACTGCGGTTCTCCCTTAATGGGCAAAATCTGACCCTATTAGTCAGCGCCTCATCCTTAAAGGACGAATTAGGAAATCATCTTGGGGCAGTTTTTGTATTTGAAGACCTAACTCAAATGGAAAAGATACAGCGTATAGCTGCTTGGAGAGAGGTAGCAAGGAGAATTGCCCACGAAATAAAGAATCCTCTTACACCTATTCAGCTCTCGGCCCAAAGGTTAAGGAGGAGGTATTTAGAAAAATTTTCAGAAGATGGACAGATATTTGATGAATGCACACAGATGATCATACGTGAGGTAGATGAACTGAGGCAATTGGTAAGTGAATTTTCAAAATTTGCAAGGATGCCAGAGGCAAACCTAACACCAAACAATCTGGCAGAGGTTGTCTCTGAGACACTAGCTGTCTACCGCAGTGCAAATCAAAATATTCAATTTGAATTCAAACAGATAAGGCAAGTGCCTATATTTAACTTAGACCGTGAGCAGATAAAGAGGGCCCTTATAAACCTTTTAGATAATGCGGTTGCATCTATAGAGGGTGAAGGAAAGGTAGAGATTGTCCTTGATCATGAACCTCGCCTAAAGATTGCCAGGTTGGAGGTAAGGGATACAGGACATGGTATACCTGATGAGGACAAAAGAAGGCTATTTGAACCATATTTTTCTACAAAAAAATCAGGCACTGGCCTAGGCCTTACCATTGTCCATACTATTGTCTCAGACCACCAAGGATTTATAAGGGTAAAGGACAATTACCCAAAAGGTACAGTTTTTACTATAGAACTCCCTACAAATATTTAATCCCAAATTATCTGCATGATCTGGGTTAATAGATTATGTCAGAAGGTAAGGCATTTTTAAAGATCCCCTTTTCTTTGGCCAACAGAAAGAGCATTCTAATGGCCTCTCTCCCCTCATCTCCAAGGTTCATAGTATAATTATTTACATAAAGCCTTATATGTTCATTGATTACATCATCCTCTAAATAAGATGCGTGTTCCTTTATGTACCCCTTGATGCCCTCTGGGAAAGAAAATGCATATTCAATGCTCTTTTTTATTAAGACTATAAGTTTATCTAAAAATTCTCTATTAAATGACCTCCTTGCCACAATTCCCCCTAATGGTAAGGGCAACTTTGTCTTCTCTTCCCACCACTTACCCAGGTCTAGGATAGTCTTTAAGCCATATCTATCTAATAAAAACCTGCCTTCATGGATAATTAGACCAAAATCAAACCTCTCTTCTTTTACTGCCTGCATAATTTCATTAAAGGGGACAAATTCTGCCTCAAAGGAGGGGTTATAAAGCATAAGTAAAAGGTAGGCAGTAGTAAACCTCCCTGGTACTGCTACACGGGACTTAGGTAATTCCTCTAGTAAGTGATTTTTGCTGACCAAAAGCGGCCCACATCCGTGTCCTAAGGCAGCCCCTACAGGTAAAAAATAGTATTTATCTGCTATATAACCGAGGACATGACAGGAGACCTTTGAGATATCTACTCTACTATTTAAAGCCATTTCATTGAGGCCTTCTATATCATCAATTACCTCTCTAAAGGAAAAAGGCGATTCTATTAAACCCTTTATCAAGGGGCCAAATATAAAGGTATCATTTGGACAGGGGGAAAAACCCAAGCTTATATGCAAAGGTTAATACCTCCTTCTAATAAATTTAATACCAACCTTTGACATCTTTTACTAGCCAGGTCAATCTCCCAATTTTCCTTATCATAGCCTCCCACTATATTGCTTATGCAACGCAATTCCAAAAATGGAATTTCATAAATAGTGCATATCTGTGCAATGGCTGCACCCTCCATATTCTCACATATTCCAAAAAAACGCCCCCTCAATAGGGAGAGCCGCTTTTGGTTGCCTGTAGTCGCACTTACGGTAAGAAAGGGGCCTGTTTTAAGATTAGAATTAGACAAAAGGGGCATAATAGATTTTGCCACTAAATTATTTAATCTTTCATCTGCAGGAAAGCAATTATAAAAACACACCCCATCCTTTACTAAATATGGCAAATCAATTTCATTTAAGGGCCTAAAACCAGCCTCTGTGTATGCACCCGCCTCTGCCCAGATCTCTTTTTCTGCCAATGCAAAATCACCTATTTTTAAACCACTTTCAGGGTATGCACCACCACAGCCTATCAACCAAACTAGTCTTGGTATTTTATGGCAAATAGAGGCAGTCAGTGCATGGGCAGCATTTGCTACCCCTATACCTGTAACAAGCAATTGAACTTCATAATTAAATAAAACCCCATGATATACCAACATTTCACCAATATTGATGATTTTCTTTTCCCTCAATTGAGATATCAATAAGTCAATTTCTTTAAGGGTGGATGCCAAGATCAATAAGTGCCCCATATTTAATACCCCAATACCTTTGCCACAACCTCTACCTTCCCCAAAGGGGCACTGATTTGTGCACCTTGTATCAAATCCTTTACTGCCTCAAGTGCTTCACGTGCAATGGCAACACCTTCAGAGATAGCGGCATCACCTGTAGGGGCCCTTTCCATCCTCTCTATAACCTCCTTTGGCACCTTTACACCTGGTATGGTATTCATAAAAAGGGCCGCCCTGTAGCTAGTGAGTGGCCATATTCCAGCAATAATAGGTATTTTTAGATGTTTTACCTTTTCAACAAAAGATTCTAAGGCAGATATATCAAATACAGGCTGGGTGATAGCAAATTCTGCCCCAGCCCTTACCTTATCTTCAAAGTGGGAGATTTCCCTCTCTATGTCTACTGCCACTGGATTTACGCCTACCCCTATTAAGAACCCTGTTGCAGAACCCAATGGACGCCCTATCAGGTCATGGCCTGTATTTAGATTATAGGCCAGTTTTACTAACCCCACTGAGTCTAGATCAAATACCCCTGTAGCATCAGGGTAGTCCCCAAGTTTTGGGGGGTCCCCTGTAATAATCAATATGTTCCTTAGACCCAATGCATACCCCCCCAAAAGGTCTGCCTGGAGAGAGATCAGGTTCCTATCACGACAGCAAACATGAAGGACTGTCTCTATCCCTACATTTTTTTCAATTAAGACGGCCAACGCCTGGGCACTCATCCTGGCAGTTGCCCTTGGACCATCAGGGATATTGATAGCATCAATGCCCATCTCTTTTATAATCCTTGCCTTCTCTAGTACTTTAGTTGCATCATAACCCCTTGGTGGGGTAAGCTCTACATTGGTAATAAATTCTCCCTCAGCCAATTTTGATGCAAGCCTAGAACGCTCCCTTAAAGGGATAGAGGGTTTTTCTATCTTCTTTTTAGGGATTTCTATCCTTATCCTCCCAGGGGAAAGTGAATTTACTGCCGATCTAACAGCCTTTATGTGTGCAGGTGTGGTTCCACAGCACCCCCCTACAATCCTTACCCCCTTTTTGATGTAATAGCGTGCATGGCTGGCCAGGTATTCAGGTGTGCAAAAATAGATATGCCTCCCCTCTACCATTTGTGGTAATCCCGCATTTGGTTGGGCAATTAGGAGCAAACTTGCCTTTTCTCTGGCCTCATCAATTAGGTTTAGGATGTGTCTTGGCCCCTGACTACAGTTTATACCCCAGGCAACAACCCCAGTACTCTCAATAGGCCCTATTACATCACTGATTTTTTCTCCAGATGCTAGTCTATTTTCTTTATTAAATGAAAATTGGGCAATAATAGGCCTTTTACTCAATTTTTTGATTAAATCAATTGTAAGGAGGAGTTCATTTAAGTTTGTAAATGTCTCTAACATAAAGATATCTATCCCTGCCTCATCCAGGGTCTTAATCTGTATCTCATAGCCCCTTTTTATGACCTCTTCTGAGATAGGCCCATCTAGAGAGGCCGAGATAGGCCCAATATCCCCTGCCACAAACAGTTGATTTGAGGCCACTTCCCTTGCCAGCCTTACACCAGCCTCATTAATCTCCTCTATCTTTTCCTCCAGTCCATAATTCTTTAGGTGCCAAAAGTTGGCACCAAATGTATTTGTTGTTAGGATATCTGCACCAGCCCTTGCATAGGCCTCATGGATCTCTTTTACTAAGGCAGGGACAGAGAGGTTTATCTCATCAAAGCAGCGATTTATATATACCCCTTTATTGTAAAGCATTGTCCCCATGGCCCCATCAGAGACCAAAACCCTTTCCTTTAAGGCCTCTTCAAACCGTAACATACTCTTTCTCCAATTAAAAGTTATTTAAAAATATCCAAAATTCCAAATAAAATAAAGATGCATATAAATGCATCTTTGTCAACCACTTTTTAAGTTTTACTTGGTGGCCAATACCAAAAAGTTAGACTTGTTTTTTTACTTTTTCTTTGCTATACACGATGTGATATTACCACTTAGGATTCCGAGTAGGTAAAGATGAAGCGATTTATCAAATAGGAGATAAGGTGACCAAACAATAATAAACTTTGAAGGAGTTCCTCCAACAGTGCATATCTTGACCTTGTGCCTTCAGCGCTTCGCCCAAATTCAGTTTCGCTGGACTTCGGATGCGCTCAGACCGTTGTCCAAAATCCCGAATCCGCTTCAGAGGTAAGTAAATGGATGAGATTACCAAAAAATTGATACATATTCTAAAGAAGCACGGTGCTAAGAAAATTGCGATATTTGGTTCTTATGCCAGAGGTAAGCAGAAAGAAACAAGTGATTTAGACGTCATCGTAGAATTTAAAAAAAGAAAAAGTCTGCTTGAACTTGTGGGAATAGAACAAGAATTAGAAGATCATTTAGGAATAAAAGTAGACTTACTTACAGAAGCTTCTATCAGCCCATATTTAATAGAAAAAATCAAAAAAGAATCTAAGGTGGTATTAGGATGAATAAAGATGATACTGTATTTCTCAAACACATATTAGATGCTATTGATCTGATAGATGATTATCTAAAAGATAAAAGTTATGAGGAATTTGAAGAAAATCGCATGCTTCAAGATGCCGTTATAAGGGAGATTGAAATCATTGGGGAGGCAACTAAAAATCTTTCAGTAGAGTTTAGAAATAAGTATTCAGAAATACCGTGGAGACAAATAGCTGGTATGAGGGATAAGTTGATCCATGGATACTTCGGAGTAGATTTGGGTGCTGTTTGGGATACAGCAACAAAAGATATTCCTTCGCTTAGAAAAAAATTACGAGAAATTTTGAAGATGGAGAAAAAAATTTAAATATATTGGTTATCTTTACATAGGGCTTGTAGATATTACTGACACCTTGGCTTATTTCCCCTATATCTTGTAAAATGAGAGGCTGTATGGTAGAAAATACCCAGTTTATGAGTGCTAATGAATACTTAGAAAAAATGCATATTTTACAAAATAAGCACATCCTATTGGGTATAAGTGGGAGTATCTCTGCCTATAAGATGTTTGATTTGGTGCGGAGATTAAAGATTGAGGGGGCTGAGATTAGGGTAATTCTGACAAGGGGGGCAAAGGCCTTTGTTGCCCCATTGCCATTTGAGGTGTTTACAGGACATAGGGTCTATACCGATATTTTTGAATTTTCATCTGATTATCCTACTCTACATATAGATTTGGCAAATTGGGCAGACATCCTTGTTATCTCACCTGCCACAGCCCATATTTTGGCAAAGCTCTCTCAAGGTCTTGCTGATGACCTACTGACCAGTATAGCCTTGGCACTTGATAAGCCAATCCTCCTATGCCCATCTATGAATGAGAAGATGTATAAAAAAAATATAGTGCAAGAAAATATAAAAAGGCTCAAACAATTGGGTTTTTATCTGGTGGAGCCTGTAGTAGGGAGGCTTGCCTCCTATAAAGTGGGCACTGGACGTCTGCCTGAGATAGATGATATAATAGAAGTGATAAAATCAATTTTTATGCCAAAGGACTTGCGTGGCTACAAGATACTTGTTAGCGCAGGGCCAACAAGGGAGCCAATAGACCCCATAAGATTTTTAAGCAACTATTCCTCTGGCAGGATGGGCTTTTCCCTAGCAAAGATTGCATGGCTTCGTGGGGCAGAGGTGACCTTGGTCTCAGGCCCAACAGCCTTAAAGCCCCCTTATGGTGTGCATTTTATCTCTATAGAGACAGCAGAGGAAATGAAAGAGGCAATTATAAATCAATTTTCTAGGGTGGATGCAGTAATTATGGCAGCCGCTGTAACAGATTTTAGACCTGTATATAGTGAGAAAAAGATTAAAAGACAAAAGGGGGTGGTGCTAAACCTAGAAGAAAACCCTGATATTTTAAAGGAATTAGGCAAAAAGAAAAAGGGTCAGGTATTAATTGGATTTTCTGCTGAGACAGGCGATGTCTTCTTAGAGGCCAGCCGTAAGCTTAAAGAAAAGTCTCTGGATCTGATTGTGGCCAATGATGTTACCCTACCCGGTGCTGGCTTTTGTGTCCCTACAAACAGGGTAACCGTAATTAGCAAAGATGGTGTCTATGAGCAGTGGCCAGTGATGAGTAAGGAAGAGGTAGCTATGAGGCTCTTTGATAGGATAAGAAAACTGTTGAGGAAAAGGGATGCACACAATTAATGAGACCATAGAGCAGCTTTTAAGCTATTTAAAGTGGCAGAAGAGATTGGGTATAAAAGAGATTTATCTTTCAGAGGATATAAAGAATATGCTAAGTTTCTCAAAGAAAAATGAGCTTTTAGAGATAGTTAAAGAGGAATTAAAAGATTGTAGGCGTTGTAAGCTTTATAAAGAGAGAAACCACATTGTCTTTGGAGAGGGGAATGAGGATGCCAGATTGATGTTAATAGGTGAGGCACCAGGGCATGAGGAGGATCTGCAGGGAAGACCATTTGTAGGTGCAGCCGGACACCTCTTAGACAACATGCTAAAGGCCATAAATTTGAGTCGCAGGGAGGTCTATATTGCAAATATTGTAAAGTGTCGTCCTCCACACAATCGCAAACCAGAAAGGGATGAAATTGAGGCATGCAAGCCATTTCTCTTGAAACAAATTGATATAATTAAACCAAGCATTATTTGCACACTGGGCAGTATTGCCACACAAACTCTCCTTGAGACAAAGACGCCTATTACCAAACTTCGTGGACATATCTACGATTTCTCTGGAATTAAATTGATTCCAACCTTCCACCCTGCTTACCTTTTGCGTAATCCTTATCAGAAAAAGGGGGCATGGGAGGATCTAAAATTAATAGAAAAGATATACAAGGGGCTTTTCTAAATTTGAGAAGATTTTTTTATTTATTTTTATTTTTCCTCTTTTTTTCTACGCCTCTCCTAGCTGCCACTATCTATCGTATAGAGATTGATGGTGATATAATCTCCCCACCAGTTGCAGAATTTTTGACAGATGCCATAAAGCAGGTTGAGAGGGAAGGGGGAAATTGCCTTATTATCCACCTAGATACACCTGGGGGATTAGATACCTCTATGCGCCAGATCATTAAGGCCATTTTAAACAGCGCTGTGCCTATAGTAGTCTATGTGGCCCCAAGTGGGGCAAGGGCGGCCTCGGCTGGGGCCATAATTACAATCTCAGCCCATATAGCCGTTATGGCACCTGGTACAAATATTGGGGCTGCCCACCCAGTAAATCTGGGTGGTAGGCCCCCAAAGGAGATGGTTGAAAAGATAGTAAATGACATGGTAGCCTATGTAAAAAGTATTGCAAAAAAGAGAAATAGAAACACAGTCATTGCAGAAAAGATGGTGCGCAAGAGCATCTCCCTTACAGCAGAGGAGGCAGTAAAAAAGAAGATAGTAGATTTTATGGCAAGTTCCTTTAGTGAACTTCTACAGAAATTGGATGGGAGAAAGGTCAAGACTACCCTAGGCGAGGTTACACTAAATACCAAAGGCGCTGAAGTAAAATATATAAAAGGAGGACTTCGTTATAACATCCTCCGTATTTTAGGCAATCCAAATATTGCTTATGTACTTATGATGATTGGTCTAGCAGGTCTCTATTTTGAGTTGTCACACCCAGGGGCCATCTTGCCAGGTGTAGTAGGGGCCATCTGTTTGGTCTTGGCATTTTTTGCCTTTCAGACGCTTCCAGTAGATTATGCAGGTGTTTTATTAATCATATTGGGGATCATATTCTTTATCCTGGAGCTTAAGATTACTAGCTATGGGCTCCTTACCATTGCTGCTATTTTCTGTTATGCCTTAGGTTCTATCATGCTATTTCATCGTGCCCCTAAGTATCTACAGGTCTCCTTTAAGGTGCTGATTCCTACCTTGGTATTTGTCTCTCTCTCCTTTATTGGTATTTTAACACTTGTAATGAAGGCACAACGTGCCAGGATCAGAATGGGGATTGAGGCACTGGTAGGCGAAGAAGGGAAGGTAATAGAGTCTATCCCTGAAGGTGGTACAGGAAAGGTATTTATTCATGGGGAATACTGGAATGCAGAAAGTGATGAGTCTATAGCAAAAGGAGAGAAGGTAAGTGTGATAGGGGTGGAGAAATTAAAACTAAAAGTAAAAAAGATAGGAGGTGAAGATGTATTATAGTTATAGCTTACTTACTATTTTAATTATTGTCATCTTGTTTTTGGCAAGTGCCATTAGGATATTGAATGAATATGAGAGAGGGGTTATCTTCCGATTAGGAAGGGTAATCGCAGCAAAGGGGCCTGGTTTGATTATCTTAATACCTATAGTTGATAGGATGGTAAGGGTAAGTCTACGCTTGGTAACCCTAGATGTCCCACCTCAGGACGTTATTACCAAGGATAATGTCTCTATAAAGGTAAATGCAGTTATCTATTTCCGTGTAATGGATCCAGTGAAGGCAACAATTGAGGTAGAAAATTATCTCTATGCTACATCCCAGCTTGCACAAACCACCTTGCGTAGTGTCTGTGGACAGGCAGAATTAGATGAGCTTTTGGCAGAGAGGGAAAAGATAAATACAAAGTTACAAGAGATACTGGATAGGCATACCGACCCATGGGGGATAAAGGTTACTACGGTAGAGATAAAACACATCGATTTGCCTCAAGAGATGCAAAGGGCTATGGCCAAACAGGCAGAGGCCGAGAGGGAAAGGCGTGCTAAGGTCATCAATGCAGAGGGTGAATACCAGGCTGCTACTAAACTGACAGAGGCCGCTTCTATTATCAGCAAGTACCCTATAGCATTACAATTAAGGTACCTTCAAACACTAAGGGAGATATCTGCTGAGAACAATTCAGTCACCGTCTTTCCTATCCCTATTGATTTGGTAACACCATTTATAGAGGCCCTCAATAGAAAGAAAACTTAAGGAGGTCAAGATGGCACAGGAAAAAAAGGAAAAGCCTATTGAAAAGTTGACCATCAAGGACCTTAGAGAGATTGCCTTAAAGATCCCTGGCATCCAGGGTGTGCACGGTATGAACAAGGAGGAGTTGATTGCCATAGTCAAGAAGTTTAAGGGCATCAAAGAAGAAAAGAAAAAGGATGTTGCATCAATCAGGGAGTTAAAGCAAAAGATTAAAGAGCTTAAATTGAAAAGAGAGGAGGCAAGAAAAGAGGGCAATAAAAAGATGTTAGAGATATTGAGAAAGAGGATCAGCAGGCTGAAAAAGAGGACCAGGCGCCTAGCTGCTTAAAATGTTAAAGGAAGCTGCTCATCTAAGGGGCATTTTAAAGGGTCTAAATGGCAGGGGCTATAAGGCCTATAAGAAACTAGAGGGAGAATATGAGTTTTCTTGGTATCATTTAAGCATAGACCATGTCCAAGGGGACCCATTTGCCTCCCCCTCACGCTTTACCTTAATTGTACCCATAGAAAAGACAGGCATACCTAAGGCCCTCTTTTCAAATAAGAGGAGAAATATCGCCCTGTGCGACTTTTTGGCCCGCTCGTTTAAGAAAGAGACAGAGAGGTTCTCAGGAAGGTGTGGCACAGGACACAGTTGTCAGATCTATATTGAGGCAGGAAGACAGGAAATATTAGAAAGAAACAGTGTTGTATTAAATGGAAATAATTTGGAGGTACGTTTTTTTGTAGGGCTGCCAGCCCATGGGCGATCTATCTTGGCAAACAAGGCAGAGGAGGTCATCTTTCACCATATCCCAAGTATCGCCGAGAGGGGTCTAGTCTATAAAAATCTAAATAAAAGACAGATAGAAGAACATGTCTATAGTTATGAAGACCAGGAGATTCTAAGGCAAAGGCTATCAGAATTAAATATTGTTTCATTTATAAGGGAGGGGGCAATACTTCCTAGAAAGAGTGGGGTAGAGGACAGGCCACTAAAGGGTGCCATTCCATTTGTTTGTCCAAAGGAGCTTAAGATAGAGATAGAGCTGCCTTATAGAGGGAGGGTCTCTGGAATGGGCATCCCAGTTGGTGTGACATTAATTGTAGGCGGTGGTTTTCATGGAAAATCTACCTTGCTTCAGGCAATAGAAAGGGGGGTATACAGTCATATACCTGGTGATGGGAGGGAGTATGTAGTCACTGACCCTAGGGCCCTAAAGATTAGGGCAGAGGATGGAAGGAGTGTGGTAAAAGTTGATATCTCCCCATTCATTAATAATTTACCTCTGGGAAAAGACACATCTTCATTTTTTACAGAAAATGCCAGTGGGAGCACCTCTCAGGCGGCCAACATTATAGAGGCCTTGGAGATTGGGGCAAGGGTATTGCTCATAGATGAGGATACTTCTGCGACAAATTTTATGATCCGAGACAAAAGGATGCAGTCATTAGTAAAAAAGGAAAAGGAACCAATCTCTCCATTTATTGACAAGGTAGGACAACTTTATAGAGAATTTGGTGTCTCTACAATCCTTGTTATGGGTGGCTGTGGGGATTATTTTGATATAGCAGATACTGTGATCATGATGGATTCATACAGACCTTATGTTGTTACAGAGATGGCAAGGGAGATTGCAAGAAAATACAGTACAGGAAGAATAAATGAAGGGGGTGAAAAATTTGGCAGCATTAGACAAAGAAAGCCACTGCCTGAGAGTTTTAACCCAATACGTTCAGAAAAGGTAAAGATAGAGGCAAAGGGTTTAAAGACAATAATCTTTGGGCGTCAGGTTATAGACCTAAGTGCCTTAGAGCAATTGGTAGATATAGGACAAACAAGGGCCATTGGTTATCTTATCAATTATTATGCAAAAAAATATCTAAAAAATACTAATAGTCTAAAAGATGGCCTTGAGAAGACCATGGCCGATATTGAAAAATATGGGCTTGACATAGTACTTCCCTATAGAATTGGAAACCTTGCCCGCCCCCGCATAGAGGAATTGGCAGGGGCCATCAATCGACTCAGATCATTAAAGATTAGATGAAGCCAAAGGTAGCGATTGGAAGTCGATTAAGCCATTGCAAAGAGGTTATCACCTTAGGAGTAAAACCGAATTTTTATGATTATACCCCTTGGGAGCAAAGGCTTATTCATGAGGCAGAGATAATTTATTATCCCACAAGTTTTTATGCAGACCTATTCAATACTATAGGAAAACCTACGTTTCCTAGCTATGAGTGTTACAAATATGCCTGTGATAAGATAAAACAAACTGCCCTTTTTGATTTGCTAGGTATCCCCCATCCGCGCACCCGCATATTTTATGGAGATAGACAAAAAAGGGAGATCCTAAATCATTTTTCATATCCTTTTATTGCAAAGATCCCTAGGGGCTCTGCCCTTGGAGAGGGAGTGTATCTAATTAAAAATGAGGATGACCTTTTGGCCTATAACAAGATTACAAAGGTGGCATATATACAAGAGTACCTTGAAATTGATAGGGATATAAGGGTAATAGTCATTAAAGATAAGGCAGTCCTTGCCTATTGGCGGATAAAAAAGGAGGGGGAATATCGCTGCAATATCTCATATGGTGCCGAAATAAGCCTTGATAATGTACCTAAGGGGGCTATAGAACTTGCCTTAAAGTTATGCAAATTATGTAACCTGGATGATGTTGGCATTGATATGTGTGTCTATAATGGGAAATTTTATGTCTTTGAGATAAATGTAAAATATGGTAGGGAGGGATTTAAAAAGGCAGGGATTGACTATAAAGAACTCCTTGCAGATATGCTTAGAAGAGGCGAGTTGTAGTTAATAATAAAGTTAAATGGCAAGGATTGTATTTGAAAAAGTAAGGAAGTGCTTTGGGAAGACAGAGGTAATAAAGGGGCTTAATTTGGTGATAAAAGATGAGGAATTTTTTACCTTTGTAGGGCCCAGTGGCTGTGGGAAGTCTACCATCCTCAACATGATTGCTGGCCTTGAGCCTGTAACAGAAGGCAAGATCTATTTTGATGGGAGGGCTGTAAATCACCTCTCCCCCAAGGAGAGGGATGTGGCCATGGTGTTTCAAAGCTATGCCTTATATCCCCACATGAATGTATATGAGAATATGGCCTTTCCCTTAAGAATGAGAAAGGTATCTAAAGTTGAAATTGATAGGGAGGTAAAAAGGATAGCAGAGCTCTTAGGACTCACCCCTCTATTATATAAGAAGCCCAGGGAACTTTCAGGGGGACAGAGGCAAAGGGTGGCCCTAGGGAGGGCCATTATAAGGAGGCCAAAGGTATTTCTCATGGATGAGCCACTATCTAATCTTGATGCAAGGCTAAGGATTGAGGTGAGGGCAGAATTAAAAAGACTTCATCACAGACTAAGGATTACCACAGTCTATGTCACCCATGACCAGGCAGAGGCCATGAGTCTTTCAGACAGGATTGCTGTACTCCACAATGGGGAGATTCAGCAGTGCGGAACCCCTCTAGAGGTATACACTAGACCCAAAAATACATTTGTAGCAGGCTTTATAGGCAGCCCCCCTATGAATTTTATTGAGGCAAGGGTAATAAATAGGGACCCCTTAGAGGTTGAAATAGGAGGAAGGGTGTTTAGGCCCTTGGTCCAAAGGCTACCCCAGACCGAAAGCGTCACTGTGGGTATAAGGCCAGAACACATTAGCGTCCAGTCTGAACCTACGCCCTTTCAAGCAAAGGTAGTCCTCATAGAACCTGCTGGTGCAGAAAATTGGGTAGATGTAGATCTGAATGGAAACATTATAAGAGGCAAATGTCATTTAGAGGATAGACTGACTGTAGGTAAAAATGCCTTTTTAAAAATACGCCCTGAGGACTTGCTGATCTTTGATCCCATTGACGAAAATCTATGCTAATAGGGATTGCCTTTTTGCAACTAGATAAAGTAATGCATTTCCCTCTATATCAAACTGCCTCTTTACCTCTACTACAAGGCCTTCCCTTTTTGCCAACGACATGATGTATGTAAGATCAAATTCAAATTGGCCATAAATGATCCTTTGTATATAGGCATAGATGCTGTTGTGCCTCATCCTTATCCAAAAAAGACAAACAAAGCTTCCTCCTTCCTTAAGTACCCTCTTTATCTCCCTCCAGGTATCTAATCTCAAAATAAAATCTGCAGGAAAATTAGAGAATATTATATCAAATGAATTGTCTTTAAAGGGGAGGCAGCTAGCATTTGCCCTTAGAAGGATAGAGTCTGGGTGTTTGGCTGCACACCTCAACATGGAAAGGGAAATATCTATAGCTATTGTCTTTTCGAATCTCCTTTTTGAGGCATTGATCAACCAACCAGGGCCACAACCAATCTCAAGCCCACTTTTTGAGTAAGGTATGAGATTAAAGGTCATAAGCTGCCACCTCATCCACCTTTTACCAAAGATCATAAGCATAATAGGCCTATAAAGTGGGGATAAGTGGAAATAAAAAAGCCTAAAGAAAAAGAGCAATAACCTTCTACGCACTAGATAATATTTACCTTTCCAGGTTTATTAATTTCACCCTCACAAATAATTTCCCTATCCAAAAATTGCCTAATGACCCAAAGATTTGTAAGTAGGTGTGAGGAAACCCTACATGTAGTAAAAGAAGAACTCCCCTCTGCAAGGGCTAGATAGAGAAGAATCTGGTCTGCCAGGTATCTATCTAGTGCCATTTTTTCTTTACAGTAGGCCATAAATTCAGAGAATGCCTCATCTGCTACAGCCTCAGAGGGCTTTCCCCTAGCACCTAGTGCAGAAAAGCCTGCCTTTATCTCACTGTCTATAAATAAAAAGGCAAATGAACCCTTTCCAAGGGCATTAGCCTCAACCTCCTCTATCTCTGCAAAAATGCCCATTTTTTTAAAATCCTCTTCTAATCTCTTTTTCTGCCTCTCCTTTACATGGGGTAGATTTGAGCTTGCAGAGATGCCTTTGATCTTTATAGAAGGTGCCTTTTCCCACCTTTTACTCACAAATTTATCCCTTGGATAGATAATGGCCTCCACCTCCCCCTTTCCAATAGGATAAAAACCCCACCTTTTTAAGGAGATATCAGCCACTGCCCCAATCCCCTTTACCATAGGTAAAAATACCTTCTCTATATAGTGAAAGCTAGGGCTAAAAGGGACGTGGGTCCCACCCTTAAGTGTTAGGTAGGACGGCTTGTCTGCAATGCACAAAACGGGCAGTAGTGTTTGAAAGATTAGGCTTATTGAGCCTGCACTGGCCTGCCTCTCAGCCACATCAAATGTATACCTTCCAGGATAGATCCCCCTAGGGGAAAAGACAAGGCTTTGCGAGCCTATCTCTGCACCTCTTACATCTGCCCTAGTAATTGTCTTCATGGCATAGACGCAGGTAAGGTGCTGGGGCCTTAGGCCGGGCTTTGGGCGATTTGCCCTAATATTTATAATATTAACGGGCCTTTTAAAAATTGCTGAAAGGCTTAAAGTAGTCCTTAGGATCTGCCCACCGCCTTCACCATATGCACCATCAATTGTAAGCATTATTTATTTTTCTGAAGGTATCTATAAAAATTTGCAAAGTAGACAAGGCCTGAGCAGACAGTAATTATCAGTGCAATCCAGAGCAAAAACATACCTATCTTATGAAAATCTATTCCCAAATAGCGATAGTGGACAATTATTATCGATATAGCCAGCACTTGCAGACAAAATTTCCCCTTTCCCAAGATATTTGGCGTAATTATGATCCCCTCTGTTAAAAAGATATTACGCAGCCCTGTGACGGCTATCTCCCTTGCAATGATGACAAACGCCATCCACGCTGGCACCCGTCCCTGGGGGATAAGCATAATCAGGGCCGCTGTCACAAGTAGCTTGTCGGCCAAAGGGTCTAAAAGCTTTCCTAAGGTAGTTACCTGATTTCTCCTTCTGGCAAAAAAGCCATCCAAAAAATCGGTAAAAGAGGCCAAAAGAAATAAAATGGCGGCCAACATTGAAGGAAGCCTCTGGGGGAAAGACAATAAAAATATGAGTATAGGGATTGATGTCAAACGGAGTAGGGTAAGGTGGTTTGCTATTGTCAAAATCTTTCCTGGTACAGGCATATTAAAAATCTGATTGATAAAGCCTTAAATAATAAAGCACTTTTTTATATACTCCTCTACCACCGGTGGAAAGCCATCCTTGTCAATGGCCTCATCTGGGCCCAGTATATAGGCGGCCAAGCTCTGTGGGATGTTTCCATGAAATTTAGATAAAAGGTATTTCAGATATTTTGCCCCACCTTCTATATTATCAATGGGGGAGAATGGCTCCTTTACCCCCATCTCTTTGGCAGTGGATAGCAAAAGCTGCATCAACCCCAAGGCCCCCTTGGGAGAGACAGCCTCTGCATCAAAATCAGACTCTACCTTAATTATTGCCTTAAGCAAGGCCGGAGAGAGCCCATATTTTTTGGCAACCCTCTTTATCAAATCATCATAGACACTGGAGTAAGGCCTCTTCCAATACAACTTGTAGCATCTGTCCATTGGAGAATCAGTGAAATGCCTTACCCCCTCTTCATCTATGTACATATAGATGTCTGCCCAACTATGGTTACAGAGGAAAATTAATAAAATAATGATAAAGACCCTATAAGATCTTCTCTCCAAGCCTTTGCCAATCATCTAAAAATCTCTTAAGGCCTATATCGGTTAAAGGGTGTTTAGAGAGCTTTTCAATTACCTTAAAGGGGACAGTGACAATGTCTGCCCCTAGGAGTGCGGCCTCTAGTACATGTATCGGATGGCGTACACTGGCCACTATTACCTCAGTGGAAAAATCATAATTGTCATAAATGGTAATGATTTGCTCTACCAAATCCATCCCGTGGTGTGAGATATCATCCAAACGCCCTATGAATGGACTGACATAGCAAGCCCCTGCCTTTGCCGCCAAAAGTGCCTGAAGTGGGGAAAATACCAAGGTCATGTTTACCTTGATACCTTTTAATGACAATGCCTTTGTCGCCTTAATGCCCTCTAAGGTCATGGGTATCTTTACCACGATATTGGGTGCCATTTTAGAGAGTTCAATTGCCTCCTTGACCATCCCATCTGCCTCAAGGCTTACAACCTCAACACTTACTGGGCCTTCCACTAAACTACAGATCTCCTCTATCAATGGACGGAATGCCCTTTTTTCTCTAGCAACTAGAGTAGGGTTTGTAGTTACCCCATCTGCTAGACCCATCTCCTTTGCCTTCTTAATCTCTTCTATATTTGCAGTATCGACAAAAAACTTCATCTCCTCCTCCTTTTCATTTCTTCAAGATATCTTTCCTTGCATTCCTTTGAACAGAAATATACCCTCTTATTCCCTATTTTTACACTAATTGCCTTATTTTTTGGGATATAGGTGTCACATACAGGGTCTTTAACCAACTCATCCTCAAACTCCCTTGCATCTTCCCCCCTTGGTTTAGGCCCCCATAGCCCCCTTAATAAGTAGTATATAATCAGGGCCAATATTGCATAAAAGACTAATCTCATTAAGATACCCTTATTATCCATTCATTTGATGTCAAAATGGACAACAAATAGGCAAAACTCCTTTTAAAAACAGGGTGTATCTGTTTTGCTGCTATCTCTATAAGTGGAACCAAAACAAACCTCCTCTTATGCAACCTTGGATGTGGTATTATCAAATGGGGCTCATTTAATGTTATGTCATCAAATAACAATAAATCTAAATCTATCACCCTTGGCCCCTGCGGGATTGTTGGGCGCCTACCCAAAAGATATTCAATCTCTTTTAACCACTTAAATAGTTCTCTAAAGTTAAGTTCTGTCCTTATCTTTACTACCAAATTGATAAACCAAGGCTGCTCTACTACCCCTACAGGTTGCGTAAGGTAAAGGGAGGATACCCTGATAATCCTTGTCTGTGGCAATCCCTTTAAGAAGTCTAAGGCCCTTTGGCAGTTTTTCTTTTTGTCCCACAAATTTGAACCAATCCCCACAAATGCATTGTGCATAGCAATTATTCACTCAGTCAGTTCAAGACTTGAAACTACTTACTGACTAACTGATATTTTTAAATTGGCCAATCTCTTGACCGCCTCTATTATCCTCCCTTTGGGCACTGTTAGCGCAATCCTTATATATCCCTCACCTGCATCGCCAAAGCCACTGCCTGGGGTAGTTACAATCCCTGCCCTTTCAAGTAAAAATCGAGAAAAGGAAGCAGAGCTATAGCCACTAGGCACCCTTGCCCAAAGGTAAAATGTTGCCTTTGCCCTTTGTACACGAAGACCTATATTTCTGAGGCCATCTATTAAGATATCCCTCCTCTCTTGAAATATCCTTCTATTTTTTTCTACTGCATCCTCACTTCCCTCTAGGGCAGCAATCGCTGCCCACTGAACTGCCTGAAAGACACCTGAATCTATATTACTCTTAACCTCCTTTAAGGCCTTTATTACATCAGCATTCCCCACGGCAAACCCAATGCGCCAACCCGTCATATTATAGGTCTTAGAAAGGGAGTGAAACTCTATGGCTATCTCTTTACTTCCTTTAACCTCTAAAAAACTTGGTGGCCTATAGCCATCATAGGAAAGCTCTGTGTAGGCAGCATCATGGCAGACAATTATGTTGTATTTTTTGGCAAATCTTTTTAATCTTTCAAAGAAATCCAAATCTGCTATTGCGGCTGTGGGATTGTTTGGGTAATTTACAAATATGAGTTTTGCCCTTCTGGCTATATCCTCAGGGATCTTCTCTAAATTAGGCAAAAATCCATTCTCCTCAAGCAGTGGCATATAGTAGGGCCTCCCACCCGCAAAGATGGTCCCAATGTGATAGACAGGGTAGGCGGGATTTGGCACCAAGACAACATCACCTGGGTCAACAAATGCCAGGGGCAGATGCGCAATACCCTCTTTGGAGCCAATTAAGGCAATTACCTCCCTCTCAGGGTCTAAATCCACACCAAAACGCCTTTTGTACCAGTCAGAAACGGCCCTTCTAAACGAAAAAAGTCCATTATATGAAGGATAGCGGTGATTTTCAGGGTCTTCGGCGGCCTCCTTCAACCTCTCTACAATACGTGGCGGGGTGGGTAAATCAGGATCACCTACCCCAAGGTCAATTACATCTACACCCCTTCTTATCATCTCATTCTTCAAACGATCAATCTCTGCAAACAGGTATGGAGGAATCTGTTTTAGTCTTTGAGAAAATGAAAAACTCATTACTTTAATCCTAAAACATCTAACATATCATAGATTCCGTTTTGCTGGTGAATAATCCACTTTGCAGCCCTAAGTGCCCCACGGGCAAATGTCTCACGAGAGGAGGCACGGTGTATCACCTCAATCCTCTCCCCTAGGCCTGCAAAAAATATAGTGTGCTCCCCTACCACATCACCACCCCGAAGGGCAAGCACCCCAATCTCCTCACTTTTCCTCTCCCCAACCATCCCCTTACGACCATAGGTAGCCACACTCTCTAGATCTCTGCCCAATGACTGTGCAATTAGTCTTGCCAGTTTCATGGCAGTCCCACTAGGTGCGTCCTTTTTCATTCGATGGTGCATCTCCAAGATCTCAATGTCATAACCCTCACCCAAAACCTTGGCAATCTCAGGCACTACCTTAAATAATAGATTTACCCCTACACTCATATTCGGGCTAAGCACACACCTCACAGAGGAGGCCATAGCTCTAATCTCCTCCATTTCTTCTTCTGTAAAGCCTGTAGTGCCAATGACAATGGGTTTGTTATAATTCTTTGCCGCCTTTAAGTGGTTTAGAGAGGCTGTGTGAAAGCTAAAGTCAATAATTACATCTGCCTTTTCAATAACCTCTCCTATCTCTCCTGAGACCTTTATGCCTATGGGCCCCAATCCCACCAATTCACCTACATCTTTGCCTATTTTAGGATGGTCTTTCCTTACAAATGCACCTACAAGCTCTAGGTCTTTATCTAAATGGACAAGTCTTATAACAGTACCTCCCATACGCCCTGTTGCACCAGCCACCACAGTCTTTATCATAATTCCCCCTATTTAATCAGGCCATATTCCTTTAGATCTTGTTTCAACCTATTTAAATTTGTCTCAGACATAGGACACAGTGGTAGTCTCAATTCTGGATTTATCATCCCCATAAGGCCTAAGGCGGTCTTTACAGGGATGGGGTTTGTTTCATAAAACATTGCCTGAAATAAAGGAAATAGCTTAAAATGAAGACTTCTTGCCTTCTCTAGATCATTTTCAAAAAAGGCATGACACATCTCGCTTACCTCTTTTGGCATTACGTTACTGGCTACAGAGATTACCCCCATAGCCCCAATAGATAACAGTGGCAGGGTGTTAAAATCATCGCCTGAAATTACTGTAATCTTGTCACCACAAAGTGAGATGATTTCACTTGCCTGCTTTAAAGAACCAGATGCCTCTTTAATAGCCACAATATTCTTTATCTCTGCCAGGCGGGAAACAGTCTTGGGTAAGAGATTAACACTTGTCCTTCCAGGCACATTGTAAAGTACTAGAGGAAAACCAGTCCTTTCTGCCAGATGTTTATAGTGTTGATAAAGACCCTCCTGGGTGGGTTTATTGTAATAGGGCGTAACCAAAAGGGCCGCATCTGCTCCCACTTCTTTAGCAAATTCTACTAAATCCAGTGCCTCCTTAGTAGAGTTTGAGCCTGCCCCTGCAATAACAGGCACCCTTTTTTTTGTCGTCTCAACACAGATTTTTACTACCCTTTTATGCTCTTCATGGGATAATGTAGCTGACTCCCCTGTTGTCCCAACAGGCACTAGGCCATCTATACCCTGTTCTATCTGCCACTCAATAAAATTACGGTAGGCATCTTCATCTACCTCCCCATCCTTAAAAGGCGTTACCAAAGCAGTAATTGCACCTTTAAACATCTCTTGCCTCCTTTTATTTTAAAGCTTCTTCAAATAACTTACCTTGATAGATAAGCCTTGCCTCCCCCTTTAAAAATACATCTTCAAAATCCCCCCCTCTTTTGCCAAATGATACCTCCAAATTCTCACCACCCTTTGTATAAACCCTCACCGGAGAATCTACCATGTCTAGGCAGTGGCAAATTAGGGAGGCAGCCACTGCCCCTGTGCCACAAGAGAGGGTCTCATCCTCTACCCCCCTCTCGTATGTCCTTATTTTTATACTATTTTCCTCAATCCTTTTTACAAAGTCCACATTTGTACCTACAGGATGAAAATGGGGATGAAATCTAATCTCCCTCCCCATCCTTTTTACGTCTATATCCTCCAGGTCATTTTCTGGAAATATTATGGCATGTGGTACCCCAGTATTAATAAAATGAAGGATAATCTCCTTGTTGCCTATTTTTAGTGTCTTATTTAATTGGATCTCTCTTGGGTTAGGCATCTCCACCTTTACAAGGCCCCCTTCTACCTCTGCCCTTATAATGCCCGCCTTTGTCTCAAAACTTAGTTTATTTTTACAGATGCCCAAGGTGTAGGCCAACCTGGCTGCACAACGGGCCCCATTACCACACATCTCTGCCTCTGTTCCATCGGCATTATAAAAGCGCCACTTAAAATCAAACTCCTTTGATTCCTCAATAATGATCAGACCATCAGCCCCCACAGAGTACTTGGGACGGCAAAGGGAGATGGCAAGCTGGGGGAGGTCATATCTATTTAGTTTTTTGTCACGGTTGTCTATAAGGATAAAGTCATTTCCACTCCCACTCATCTTATAAAAATCAATATTTATCTCAGCCACTGGGGTATCCTATTTAGGCTTATTAGGTTTTCATAGGACTCCCTATCACGGATTATCCAGAATCTTTCTCCCTTTACCAACACCTCTGCTGGGCGGGGCCTGGAGTTATAGTTAGAGCTCATTGAAAAGCCATATGCACCACTGCTCATTATGGCCAGGAGTTCACCTGGATAGGTCATCTCTATCTCCCTATCCCTTGCAAAAAAATCACCAGATTCACAAATAGGCCCAACTATATCTGCTACAATGCTGGGCCTTCCCCTCTTTGAGCAAGGCCAAATGGCATGATAGGCCTTGTAGAGGCTAGGCCTGATCAGATCATTCATTCCCGCATCTACTATGATAAAATTCTTCCCTTCTATTTTTTTGAAATAGAGCATCTTTGTCAACAAGATCCCAGCATTTCCCACAATAACCCTTCCTGGCTCCAAAATCAAGCAGCAGCCCATGTCTTTGGCAAGTTTCAATACAGCATTGGCATACTCATAGGGGTGTGGGGGGCTCTCTTCATGGTAGGGAATGCCCAGGCCACCGCCTATGTCTATGTAATTTAACCTGATACCCATCTTTTTTAGGGCATTGTATAAGTCCTTAATCTGTTTAATTGCCTCTAAGAATGGGGCCAAGAGGGTAAGCTGGGAACCAATGTGGCAGTCAATCCCTATTACATGTAAATAGGGCATGCTAGCAGCCCTTTTGTAAAGCACCTCTGCCTTATTGATATCAATACCAAATTTATCCCTTTTTAGACCAGTAGAGATATAGGGGTGGGTCTTTGGGTCTATATCAGGGTTTACACGGATGGCAATAGGCGCACTTTTCTTTAATGCCTTGGCACAACTATGAATAAGTTCAAGTTCTTGTTCAGATTCAACATTAAACATGAGGATGCCTGTTTTCAATGCATATTCTATTTCTTCCTTGGTCTTCCCTACCCCAGAAAAGACGATTTTATCCGGACTCACACCTGCCTTTAGTGCACAGAAGAGTTCTCCCCCAGAAACAATATCCATGCCAGCACCCATCCTTGCCATAAGCCTTAATATGGCCAGGTTGCTATTGGCCTTGACAGAGTAGCAGATGAGGTGAGGGATATTTGAAAATGCATCATTAAATACATTAAAATGGCGGGTTAAGGTGGCATGGCTATAGATGTAACAAGGGGTCCCTACTGCCTTGGCTATCTCGTTTATGGGTACAGATTCTGCGTAAAGTTCCCCGTTTCTATAATAGAAGTGATGCATATTTCCTTCCTCTAAGGTCTCACCTCAAGCATCTTTGATCTCTGCCCTAGTTTTCCTTTGTAAAAGCCTACTACCTGATAAAAATAGATATTTCCAGGGTGTATATCTCTATCTATCCAGCTTACTATACCCTTTTTCTCCCTAATTCTAATCTCTCCAACCTCTAAGAGCGGGCAACCCTTGCAATTTCCCTTAAGTATTTTAAAGCCCTCTGCCTTTCCATCAGAATATCTCCAAGTCAATTTTATCTTTCCCTCTATAATTTGACTAGAAAATTCAGTAATTTTTGGTAGTTTCTCCTTTGGCATTACAAGTGGCGTTTTGATACCACAAGAAAAAACAAAGATATAAAAAATAATAGACAACTTCCACACCCATTTTTATAACTTTTTAACCCAAATTATGCAAGAATTTTAAAATAATAAAGAAAGGGCTTTTAAAGATGCTAAAAACAGGGTAAAAAATCATTAATGAAACGATCGCTAAAGATGACTTATACCATTAGGGAGATATTTAGAAAAAGTGTAGAGAAGAATCCAGATTCAACCTTTTTGGAGATGTGGAATGGGGAGGTCTATGAAAGTTTTAGTTATAAGGAGATAAAAGGATTTGTAGAGAGGCTTGGGGCAGGACTGACCAAATTGGGGATTGGTAAAGGGGAGAAGATTGTTCTTCTGGCAGAGAACTCCCCTGCATGGGTGGTGTGCTTTTTGGCCATTGTCAGTTGGGGATGGGTAGTTGTTCCCTTGGATAAGGAGTTAAAGGCAAAGGAGATTTGTAAATTGATTGAATTCTCTGATGCAAAGATTATCTTTGTCTCAAAAAGTCTATTTCACAAGTTAGAGCACTTAAAGATCAAGCATTTTCGCATTTATTTTGTAGATGACCTAAGAGGCCAGGAGAAGATAGATAATGGTTTGGCCTCACTCATGGAGGCGGATGATTCTATTGAAAGGTTTAATTCTATTGAATTAAATGAAGACGATCTGGCCTCTATTGTATTCACATCTGGTACTACTGGGGCATCTAAGGGGGTAATGCTTACCCACAAAAATTTTGTAAGTGATGTGATCTCTTCCTGCAATCGGGTAAACATCAAGGGCAGTGAAGCCATGCTTCTAATACTTCCCCTTCATCATACCTTTCCCCTAACCGCTGGCCTCCTCTCTCCATTGTATAAAGGGGCAAGGATTATCATAGAAAATAACAAAAAACGCATATTAAAGACCATGCAGGAAAGGAGGCCTGCCTACCTGTTGGGTGTGCCCAAGCTATTTCAATTATTTTATGAGGCCATGGTATCTGAGGCAAGAAGGCAGGGCAAAGAGGGGGCGTGGCTTAGGGGAATAGGCCTAGTAAGGAGGATAAAGGAGCTTACAGGGATAAATATTGGCCGCCTTGTCTTTAGGGGCCTGCACAAAAAGATGGGTGGGAAGGTAAAGCTTTTTATAAGTGGTGGTGCGCCCCTTAATCCTGAACTTGCAAAAAAATATGCAAACTTAGGGATTCCCCTGCTTCAGGGGTGGGGTATGACAGAGCTTTCCCCGGTGGGTACATCCTTTCCATTTTCTAAATGGCGTTTTTATTTCACCAGATATTATGAAGATAGATTCTCATCTATTGGCCCACCAATAGAGGGTCTAAAGATAAAGTTGATTGATAACCCAAGGAAAAATCTGTATGTGAACTTGGGTGGTGAGGGTGAATTAGTGGTCTCTGGCCCTATGGTTACACCTGGCTATTACAAAGACAAAGAGGCAAACAAGTCATCGTTTATCCACATTGGAAATGAGGTATGGTTTAAGACAGGGGATATAGGGAGGGTAGATGATGAAGGGAATTTTTATATTGTGGGGAGGGATAAATATATAATTGTTACACCAGAGGGAAAGAATATCCATCCAGAGGAGGTAGAGGAGGTACTAAACAAAAGCCCCCTTATTCAGGAGTCCTTGGTATTGGGCCAGAGGTATTCTCAGGGAGAAAGGGTTGTTGCCATCATTTGTCCAGATACAAAAAACCTTTTAAATTTTTTCAAAGAAAATGGTATCCCCTTCAGTTGGGACTCTATCTATGAGGAAATCCATAAGGAGATGCAGCGGCTGCTCAAGGACATCTCTCCTTATAAGTGGCCATTAGACTTTGCCATTACCCACTACAATAAGGATGGATTTGAGACATTTGAGAAGACAACCACCCTTAAGATTAGGCGTGAACTCTATAAATTCCCTACTCACCGCAGTTATAAGAGCCTAAAGAAGGGCGGTTGGAGAAGGCTATTCTTTGAGAAACTTAAAAGCTGATACATTCCACAATATGCTCCTTCGTATAAGAGATCTAAATACCTGGTTTTATACCAAGGAGGGCATAATCAAGGCAGTAAATGGAATTGACCTTGAGATTCCCAAAGGAGAGAGTCTGGGGTTAGTTGGAGAATCGGGATCGGGGAAGAGCGTTACGGCCCTCTCTATCCTCCGTCTGATTTCACCCCCAGGGCGTATAGTAAGGGGTAAGATTGAGTTTTTGGGTAGAGACCTCCTAAAACTGCCCCTTAAGGCAATGTACAGCATAAGGGGTAGGGAGATCTCAATGATCTTTCAGGAGCCAATGACGGCCCTTAATCCTGTATTTACTGTGGGAAGGCAAATTGCAGAGATCTATCAACATCACTTGGGCCTTAGCAAAAGGCAGGCACTAGAAAGGACAATAGAAATACTCAAATTGGTAAGAATTCCCTCCCCAGAGGTAAATGTCAATGCATATCCCCACCAGTTGAGTGGTGGAATGCGGCAGAGGGTAATGATTGCCATGGCCCTTGCCTGTAGACCAAGGCTTTTGATCGCAGATGAGCCTACAACCGCCTTAGATGTAACCGTCCAAGCACAGATTTTGAGGTTGATGGACGAATTAAAAAGAAAAATAGGTACATCTATACTCTTCATATCCCACAATCTTTCGGTTGTTGCCCAGATAGCAAATAGGATAGCGGTTATGTATGCTGGAAAGATTATAGAAATTGGGATTCTAGAAAACATCTTGGAATCCCCAGCCCATCCCTATACAAGGGGACTTTTGGCCGCTATCCCAAAATTGGGGGACAAAAGGGAGAGGCACTTAGAGGCCATTCCTGGCTCCTTTGAAAAGATAGACTCTGCAGGGTGTGTATTTGCACCTAGGTGCAAAGAGAAGATGCCTATCTGTCTTGAAAAATGCCCTGCCTTAAAAAAGATTAGTGCTGACCATTTAGTAGCCTGCTGGCAATATGGATAAGGTCTTGATAAGGGCAGAGAATTTAAAAAAATATTATCTAAAAACCGGTTTTCTTGGCCTAAAGAGGGAGACAGTAAAGGCGGTTGATGGAGTAAGCCTGTCTATAAGAGAAGGTGAGATCCTTGGGCTTGTGGGGGAAAGTGGTTGTGGAAAGTCTACATTGGGAAGGCTTCTTTTACTTTTGGAAAGACCAGATTCTGGTATGATTTGGTGGGGGGATAGGTGTTTGACCAAACTTTCTCCTTCACAATTGAGGTTTTGGCACAAAAATGTGCAGCCCATTTTTCAAGACCCACTGGCATCCCTAAACCCAAGACATAATATACATACCATTATCCGTGAACCCTTGGATATCCACAAAATAGGGACAAAGAAAGAGAGGCAGAGACGGGTATCTCAACTGCTTGAGGAGGTGGGTCTTTCAAAGAGGTATGAAATGAGTTATCCCCATCAACTTTCAGGGGGACAAAGGCAGAGGGTAGCTATTGCCCGTGCCTTAGCCCTTGACCCAAAGTTTATTGTCGCTGATGAACCAACATCTGCATTAGATGTCTCTATCCAGGCCCAGATAATCAATCTTATCTTAGAGATCCAAGAAAGGAGGGGATTGACACTACTTTTTATCTCACATGACTTAAGCCTCCTAAGTAAAATAGCAGACAGGATTGCCGTAATGTATCTGGGAAGGATTGTGGAAATAATGCCCCATAATACCTTTTTAAATAAAAGGCATCACCCCTATACCTCTATTTTGTGGAGGTCTATCCCAATACTAAGAAAGATAGAAATTACCCCTTTGGGTGAAGTGGCCAGCCCCTTAAATCCCCCCTCTGGTTGCCATTTCCACCCACGTTGCCATCATGCTATGCCAATATGCAAAAGGGAAGTGCCCAGGTTAAAAGAGATTGCACCCCAGCACTGGATAGCCTGCCACTTTATTAATTGACAATCGCTGAGTTAAGTTGTTAATAATAATTTAAAATGCTATCTAATGCCTTAGGCTTAGAAAGTTTTATTATCTCTCTAACCAGTCTTATAAAAAAATATACTAACCAGAATATTGATAAGACCAGCCTAGAGGATGAAAGAAAAAAAATACTAGAAGAAGTCAAGCGATTTCCAGAGCTATCAAATATTGTAATAGATACTGTTAATATCAGGGCAAATCAAGGGGAAAATGACTTTAGGGCCCTATTGCATAGAAAACATACCTGGCGTCATCTAAATCTCAGCTATTTTGTCCCCAACAACATTTATGTCTTTTATAAAAGAGAGGGTCTATATGCATATAGAATTCATTCCTCTAGAAAGATAAAAATTGATTCTAGGGAAATCACAATATATTTTTTAAGTGTTTTATATAATGTCTCACCTTTGTGTAAGATTAGTGGATTCTATTACAAGGATCATATCCTAATAAATTATTCAGGTATTATTGAGGACATTAAACAAATAAGGAGGGAAATCAGAAGACCAGATGAGGAATTTCCTGAAAGGAGCATATTATTTAAAAAGATATTTGGCAATCTGAAAGGCAGAGAGGTCTTTAACAGGCTAATGAGAGAATATCTATATCATGAGATAACTCATCAGTCTAATGTGTCTTTACTCTCAAGGTGGAAGGAAGAGGGCTATACCCCTATCCCCCCTACAGAGCTTGTACCAGATGGGGACTTTTATTGGAGGGTGATTGATGAAGTAGGTGCTTATCTTGGCCAGATTGCTATAAGCGCCAACCCAAAATTTGTAATAGTTACCTCATTGCTCTCCAATATCCATTCTTGGAGCCCAAGCATTGAATATGGGGACACCAGTAGGATAATTATCCATCATCTATTTAACAAATTTAAGAAATATAGTTGGTTTGAATCTAGTTATCTGTCAGATATTGAATTTATCGATTCCCTCAGTGATGAACAGATAAGAAATGCAGCAAGAGAATTGTTTGAAGAGACATTTAAAAAGCCATTGCCTAAAAGAGACCTCCTTGAGGAGGCCATGAAAAAGACCATCTATACAATTGGCTCAAGTACAAGAGATGCACAGGAGTTTTTAGAGATACTAAAACACTATGATATAAGGTGCCTTATAGATGTAAGGAGCTTTCCTACTAGTAAATTTGAACACTTCAAAAAGGAGAGGCTAAAAGAATTGCTGGAGGGAGAAGGCATCAGGTATATCTATTTAGGGAAGGAATTGGGGGGTTATAGAAGGGGTGGGTACGAGGTCTATATGAAGACAAACAATTATCTAAAGGGGATTAAAAGATTAGAGAAGATAGCAGAAAGAAATTCCTCTGCCATTATGTGTGCTGAAAGATTCCCATGGCGCTGCCATCGCCGATTTATTAGCCAAAGCCTTAGAGAAAGAGAATGGGAAGTAATTCATATCCTTGAAAAGGACAGGATATGGCAAGGAAAAAATTATTAAAAATACTTATCTTAACCGCCCTAATCCTCTTTTTTGCATGTGCCAAAGTAAGACAGAGAAATCTGTGGGAGGTGTGTGATTATCTAAAATCCAGGGAGTTTGTTGATTTGACCCATGCATTTTACCCAGGCATCCCCCACTGGCCAGGTTTTCCAGACGAGGAGATAGAAACGCTCTATTGGTATGAAAAGGGTGTAGGGACTATGGGTTCTGGTTTCTTTGCTACAAAATACTACCTTGTAGGACAGTGGGGGACTCATGTAGACCCACCTGCCCATTTTTGCAAGGGGAAAAGGACACTAGATGAGATCGGGGTAAAGGAGATGATCATGCCTTTAGTGGTAATTGATGTGCACAAAAAGGTAGAGAAAGACCCAGATTATGTACTAACCTTAAGAGACATAAAGGCATGGGAGCAGGTACATGGCCCTATCCCTGAAGGGGCATTTGTCGTAATGAGGACAGATTGGTCAAAGAGGTGGCCTGATATGGAGGCTATGAGAAATGAGGATAGTCACGGCATTGCCCACTATCCTGGCTGGAGTTTGGAGGCGCTAAGGTATCTTTATGAAAAGAGAAGGATTTGTGCCTCAGGGCATGAAACCTTAGATGCAGACCCAGGGATCAAGACAAGCAAAGGGGTCTATGAATGTGAGTACTATATTCTGTCACAAGACCATTATCAAATTGAGCTCTTGAAAAATCTGGACAAGGTACCTGAGAGTGGGGCAATTGCCATTGTAACATTTCCCAAACCAAAAGGAGGCTCTGGCTTTCCTGCCCGCGTATTTGCTATCCTGCCATAGGTTAATCTTTAGTACCCCCTACAATAATCTCAGGCAAAAGGAGGGTAGGTTGGCCATCGGTAACAGGTACAAGTTGGCTATCCTTTCCACAACTTCCTATATTAAATCCCAGGTCATTACCTACCATCTCTATGGTCTCTAGCACCTTTGGGCCATTGCCTACTAGATTGGCACCACGTACAGGCTCACAGACCTCTCCCCCCTCTAGAAGATAGGCCTCAGATGCCTCAAAGATAAAGTCTCCATTTACGGTATTTACTTGCCCCCCTCCCATCTTTTTTACAAAAAGCCCCTTTTGTACAGACTTAATAATATCCTCAGGTGGGGTCTTGCCAGGGGCTATGTAGGTATTGCTCATTCTTGGTATAGGCTTAAATCTATAGGACTCCCTCCTCCCATGGCCATTTGTCTCCTCCCCTACCTTTGATGCATACTCCAGATTAAAGAGATACGACTTTAATACCCCATTTTCCATCAAAACCACCCTTTTGGCGGGCATACCTTCATCATCATAGCTATAAGAGCCATAATGAAAGGGAAGTGTGGGGTCATCTATTACTGTAACCAGGGGTGAGGCCACCTTTTCTCCTATCCTATTTGCATAGACAGAAAGCCCCTCCAATGCCAAATCTGCCTCTAGACCATGGCCAATGGCCTCGTGTATCATTGTACCACCTGCTTCACTAGAGAGGACTACAGGTATAGGGCCACTTGGTGCAGGCCTTGCCTTAAGCATCTTAACTGCCCTCTCAGAGGCAATCTCTGCTACCCTCTCCACTGGTATCCTCTCAAATAGCTCTAACCCCAAACTGCCCCCTATGGGCTCATAGCCCGTTTGTAAGACATTACCATCAGAGGCGACTGCCTGGACATAAAAAACCAACCTTGTCCTCTCTTCATTTATAAAATTGCCTAAGGAATTGATGATTTTTACCCTCTGTCTTACCTCCTTATAGACAACCTTTACCTGTTTAATCAATGGACTTTTCCCCCAGGCAGTCCTTTCCGCCCGCCTTACCAAATCTACTTTAGATTTTAGAGGAGATTCCCATGGGGGTATCTTTATTTTAGGATAGATTTGTTTTATCTCACCAACGGTAATCCCCTTTTTAGAACAAGAGATTTGGCTAGAAAGGTAACCAGCCAGGTCCATTAGGTCTTTGAGGTCATTGGTAAAGCCATAAAATGTCTGTCCAGAGCAAAAACAGCGCAATCCCACACCCCTATCCAGACCAAAGTTTATCTTTTCTATCTTTTTATCCTCACAAATAATGCTTGCCTCCTCCCTCTCCTCAAAGAATACATCTGCTATATCGCACCCATTGCTTGTAAGCCTTTTTAATGCCCTCTCTAAATCCATAATTTCTCTACCCCATATCTCTCAAAATATGCACTGATATTCCTTCTTATCCCCTCTTCTATCTCCCTTTTCGCAAAGATTTCTCTAAAAAGCTCTAGAACATTGCTCATCGCATGATATGGAATCCCCATTTTTTCAATAATCTGCCTAACGCCTTTTCCATCATCCCTTCTTTCCATCCTATCGGTTATTACAATCGCTGAAATTACATCAACCCCTACCCTCTTTAAATTATCTATAGTGGCAATTAGGGAGCTACCAGTGGTGATTACATCCTCTATAACTATTGTATCTCCCTTGGGCATCCCCAAAAAATACCTATCTTTTTTCTCTCCATGTTTCTTTTCTTTCCCCCTGCCCATAGGTAGGGCATGGCTTCCCATCCTATAATTTGATTGTCTCCTTGCCCATTTATATTGAGTTATTATAGCCAGCTTTGTTGCTCCTTCTGGGACGCCATAAAAACAATCAGGCCTTAGCCCTAGCCCCTCAACAAAACTAATAATATAGTCTGTCAATCTATCTATAAGATAGACATCGTTGCAAATGCCTCTAAAGTTTACATAAAAAAAAGAAGACCTACCTGACCTTAGTGTTATGGGTTCCTTAAGGAGGCTTATTACATTGTGTTTAATTATAAAATCATTAAATTCCTTTTGATTAAATCTACTCATTGATATATCCTGATATTGTACTAAGGCAGTTGTCTTTCATCTCTTGATAATACGAGAGATATTGCCTCTCTTGATATACAAATGACTTAAAATTTTCTTCTAAATCCTGCAAAAATCTCTCAACGGCCCTTTTTATCTCTGACTTGCTATTTGCCCTCTCTAGCATGAAATCAAAGATTGTGATCTTGGTATTGACATACCTTTCCAGCATAGAACGCTGGGGACATGCAAGCTTTCCACCAGGTGCATCCTTATAGAGGTGGGCAGTCTGCCAGATAAAGTTATATACGGCCTCCCTTATACCCTCTTTTATTTCTCTTTCTAACACCTATCTAAAAATGACATTTATGATATCTTTCTTCTTTAACCTTACATTGTCCAAGTAGATAATGATTCCTCTGCCAAAGCAGCTGTTAAGCCTCCTCAGTATACCTTTGTGTCTTGAGCCATCATCTGCCTCAAAAAAGATTTGCTCGCCACTATGGGCCTTTAATAGATGAGACAATCTTTGTCTATCTCTTTCATCCTTGTGATGAATAATCACATAGTGAACAGAAGAGGCATAATCTGTTTTAGGTGTGCAGGATACCTCTATTATCTCACAGGGGACTGTTTCTTTGGCATAGGTGCTCCCTGTGAAAATAAGCAAAATAAACAAAAGAATTAAAAGAGGTCTAATCCCTCCCATATTGGTCATCAAACCTAATAATATCGTCTTCCTCCACATATTCACCATTTTGCACCTCTATCAATTCCAAAGGAATTTTTCCTGGATTTTCCAATCTATGTAGAGTAGACTTTGGTACATAAGTGCTCTCATTTTCGTGAATAAACCTTTCTTCATCCCCAATCCTTATCCTTGCCGTACCTCTTACTACAATCCAGTGCTCGCTCCTGTGATGGTGCATTTGCAGGCTGAGCCTCTCACCAGGGTAAACGGTAATCTTTTTGATCTTATACCTCTTTCCTTCTTCCAGGACAGTATAATTACCCCAAGGTCTATAACTAGTAGTGTGCTCACTAAACTCCTTCCGCCCTTTTTTCTTTAATATATTGACTAAATCCTTTACCTTCTGGGTCTCGCCCCTATTGGCTACAAGGACGGCATCTGCCGTTTCTATAATAAGGAGGTCTTTAAGGCCTATAGTAGTAACCAACCTCTTATCGGCCAAGATTAAACAATTCTTTGTATCAATATCGATTATATCCCCAACCTTTGCATTACCCTGATTGTCTTTTTCTAGGGCCTCATACAGGAAGTCCCAGCATCCTACATCATTCCAATAGATATCCATAGGGACGGTAACTACCTTATCTGATTTTTCCATAACTGCATAGTCTATAGAGATATTTGGCATATTTTCAAATTTCTCCTGTACTTCCTCAAAATCGCCATCAAGGTTTTTGTATATCTCTGGTGAATACCTCTTAATCTCTTCTAAAATCGTATCTATGCGAAACGAAAAGATCCCTGCATTCCAAAAATAATCTCCCTCTTTAAGATATTTACAGGCCTGTTCATAATCTGGTTTTTCAATAAATTTTTCAACCTTAAAACACTCCCCGATTTTTTTACCAATCTTAATATATCCATAGCCAGTTTCTGGCTTTATGGGCCTTATAGAAAATGTGACAATAAGTCCAGATTTGGCTATAGAGGCAGCCTTTTTTAAATATTCTAAGAATTTCTCTTTTGGTTTTATGACATGGTCAGAGGGGAATGCAAAGACTACCTCTTCAGGATCACACTTTAATTTTTCTAGGCAATATTTGGCACCAAAGGCGATGGCTGGGGCAGTGTTTCTAACCCTGGGCTCAAGGATGATATTCTCTATCCCTAATGTACTATTTTTTAGGTCCGATTTTACATGAAAAAGATACTGTCTATTTGTTACAATAATTATGTCCTTAGCTGGAATAAACCCTGAGATGTTATCTATTGTCTGTTGCAATAGAGAATTGTCTTTATTAAGCTTTAAAAACTGCTTTGGATAGCTCTCTCTAGAGAGTGGCCAAAGTCTTGTACCTACCCCTCCAGCCAAAATTATTGCCTTCATCTCATCCCTCCAATTATTTGGACATTTTCTATCAGCTTTAATCAAGATAATCAATACCTATATCTTAGCCTTAAGGATGGGCACCAATATATTGTCAAGACAGCCCAATATCTCCTTAAATCTTCCTCCATAACTTATTGTCCTTCCAAAGAGCTCATCTCTTATATCCTGAATCTCAGGGTCATCACACACTATAAGGCCTAGCCCTTTAAGGCCTAATAAGTAGCGCTCTTTTAAGAGCAACTTTCTTGCCTTTTCTAGAAATGGGGGGATTAATTTATTTAATCTTTCTAAGTTTTCTCTTATCTCCTTTCCACCCTCATCCTCTTTATTATCTAATAAGGCCTTTATATATTTTGCCATCTCCATTATTAGCATATAGAGTGTGGTATAATGAAATCCCCTTATCCCCTTTCTCCAGGAAAGCATCCAAGGATACCTCCAATGCCAAA
>Ga0190286_1000130_pt1 | contig 38521 bp, 30 predicted proteins | sample 48691834_MG_FD_183241 | JGI IMG/M metagenome (GOLD analysis project Ga0190286, IMG submission 183241) | Hydrothermal vent microbial mat bacterial communities from Southern Trench, Guaymas Basin, Mexico - 4869-18-3-4_MG | ecosystem: Environmental > Aquatic > Marine > Hydrothermal vents >... | reverse complement strand
CCCCCTATCCCCTACCCCCCCGTTATATTCTCCTCCTCAACCCCGACGCCATCGTGGTGGGCGATGCCCTGGCCACGATGGTTCGTTTTTTAGATGAGAACCTCTCCGTTGGCGTTGCCGGGGCAAAGCTTCTCTATCCCGATGGCCGCCTCCAGCATTCGGCCTTCGCCTTTCCCACCCTTGCCCAGGTTTTCTTCGACTTCTTCCCCATCCACCATCGGCTGGTCGAATCCCGCCTAAACGGCCGCTACCCCCATCGATTATACGAGCAGGGGGAGCCCTTCCCTATCGATCACCCTCTGGGGGCGGCGATGATGGTGAGGGGAGAGACCATCGAGCAGGTGGGCCTTCTGGATGAGAGGTTTCGCATCTATTGTGAGGAGATAGATTGGTGCATGAGGATGAAGGAGGCGGGCTGGGGCGTGTACTGCGTGCCTCAGGCCGAGGTTGTGCACTATGTGGCGCAGAGCACAGGACAGGTTCGCGAGCGGATGTTCGTTGAGCTTTGGCGGAGCCGCTACCTCCTCTTTGAGAAGCATTACAGCCGGTTTTACCAATGGGCGGTGCGCCGCATCGTGCGGATGGGACTGTGGGCGGAGAGGCGCCGAGTACTGAGGGCTTACAAACGGGGCGAGATAAGCAGGGCGGAATTAGAGAGCCGTTTGGCAGCTTACCGGATGGTGGCGGAGATGTAACGATGCCTAAACTCTCTGTGGTCATCCTCACCAAAAACGAGGAGGAGAACATCGCCGATTGCATCAAGAGTGCAAAATGGGCCGATGAAGTCGTGGTCTTCGACGCTTTCAGCGAGGATCGAACTGTGGAGATCGCCCGCAAATTGGGCGCCAGGATCATCCAGCATCCATTTCACGACTTCGCCCAGCAGCGCAACGCCGCCTTGGAGATGGTGGATAGCGATTGGGTGTTCTTCGTGGATGCCGATGAGCGAATCACACCGGAGCTGGCAGTAGAGGCGCGGAGCGCGATCCAGGATCCATCGCGGGATGGCTGGTGGGTGCCCCGGTATAACTACATCTTCGGCAAGATCGTCCGCCATGCAGGCTGGTATCCCGATTATCAGTTGCGTCTCCTTCGGCGGGGTAAAGCCCGCTATGACCCTAAGCGGGAAGTGCACGAATTGGTCATCTTAAACGGCGAGGAAGGACATCTAAAGGCCCCTCTGATTCATTATAACTACGATACCGTGTCTCAGTTTATCGAGAGGCAGAGTTTCTATGCTCACTACGAGGCCAAAATCCTCTTCAGACAGGGCATCAGGCCCAAGCCTCATAATTTCATCCTGCAACCTCTGCGGGAGTTCAAGCGGCGATACATCACCTTAGAGGGCTACAAGGATGGCTGGCGAGGTTTGCTGCTGAGTTTGCTCATGGCTTACTACAGCTTTGTGACTTACCTGCGACTATGGCGGCTGTGGCGGCTTTGACAAAATCGGAAAACTGTGCTATGCTTCACCAGGTTAGTGCAAAGGTACGCGGGATGTCTAAATTGGATTCGCCGGTTCTGGTTCTCAACTTAAATTACGAGCCTATAAACGTCTGTAATGTCAAGCGAGCTGTGGTCCTCTCGGTAACGGGCAAGGCGGAGGTGTTGGAAAACAGCCGAAGTTACATCCACACCCCATCCAGGGCTTTCCCTATGCCCTCAGTGATCAAGCTGGTTCACATGGTGTACCGCCCCCGCCCACGGATCAAGCTCAGCAAGAAGGAGATCTTCCGGCGGGATAACTATACCTGCCAATACTGTGGCCGGCGGACGAAGAACCTGACCGTGGACCATGTCGTCCCTCGCCGCTATGGGGGCAAGTATTGCTGGGAAAACTTGGTGAGCGCTTGTCCAGAATGCAACCGTCGGAAGGGGGGCAGGACGCTTCAGGAGGCTCATATGAGCTTGATCCGCAAGCCCTATAAACCGAAGCCCACGGCAAGCTACCTCTTCGGCCATTACCTTGAGGAAAACGAGGGATGGCGGAAGTTCATAGAGGGATGGTGACCCCTCTGTCCATTTTTAGGAGATAATCAAAGAGGCCCCTAAGGGCCTCTTTGATATTTGAGAAAGCTTCTTAATCCTCTCCCCAATCGACCAATTTCTTGATACGCGGGAAGCCCTCCTCAATAAGCTCCTCTAATTCGGCGGCGCAGAGGCGATACTCAGTCAGGGGACCACCATAAGGATCGAATACATCGTAACGCCGCCCGACCATCTCGCTCAGCATGAATATCTTCTGCCGATGCTCAGGGAACTCCAAGCGGAGCGATTCGGCTTGGTCACTCTCCATGGTCAGGATGAGATCAGCCTCTTCTATATCCTTTAGATCCAAGCTGTGGGCCTTATGGCCGCTGATGTCAATGCCCCGCTCAGCCATAACCCGGATGGCATATGGGCTGGCTGGCCGGCCATCCATCGCCCATAGCCCAGCGGAGCGTACTTCGTAGCTTTTCGAGAGCCCCTCCTGTTCGAGCTTGCGTCTGAGGAGGCCCTCGGCCATAGGCGAACGGCATATATTAGCTGTGCAGACGAAGAGGATGACCTTCATTGGCGAGTCCGATTGGGCCTCAATCTATTCAGGCGAGCTCCGGTTGGATGAGGCCGTAATTGCCGTCCCGACGCCGGTAGAGCACATTTATGCTATCGGTGTTAACGTTGAAGAAGATGAAGAAGTCATGGCCCAGAAGCTCCATCTGCTCTATCGCCTCTTCCTCGTCCATAGGGGTTATCTGGAAGCGTTTAACCTTGACGATGTGAGGGGCTTCCTCCTCGCGCACCTTCGGAGGGGGCTTCCCCCTCAGTTTACCCTGCCAACGATCCTGTTTCCTGCCCTTGTAACGCCTGATTTGGCGACGGATCTTATCCAAGGCAGCATCGAGGGAGGCGAACATATCGTTCGTCCTCTCTTCAGCCCTCAGGATGGTTTTCCCATCCCTGAGGGTCAACTGTACCACCTGCCGCTCCTCCGCACTTTTCGTCCGCTCAGCGGAGAGCTCGACATGCGCCTCATCTAGGGTAGGCAGATAACGATCCAATTTGCCCACCTTCTTTTCGATGTGACGGCGCAGAGAGTCGGTCACCTCAAGGTTTTTGGCTCGGATAATCAATTTCATTTTGACTCCTTTCTACCGAGGTCTGGCCAATGTGAGGGCCCAAACCGAGCGAGCGGAGCCCTCTCTCAGGGCGATCCCGCAAGCCGCCAGGGTGGCGCCGGTGGTGCAGACATCATCGATCAGCAGGACCCTTCTTCCTGCCAGCCTCTCGTCTGAGCAAAGGAAGGCGCCCTCCACGTTCTCCCGCCGTTCCTGAGCGCTCAAGCCCACCTGGGGAGCTGTCTCCCGCACGCGGATAAGGGAACCGATCACCACCGGCAGGTCGATCCTTTTCCCCAGTTCCCTGGCCAGGAGCGTCGCTTGGTTGAAACCCCTCTCCCGCTCGCGGTGGGGATGCAAGGGCACAGGGACGATCACGTCTGCGGGGAGAGGTGACCTCCGCCAGTAATCGCTCATCATCTCGCCCAAAGGGATGGCTAAGGCTTGTAGGTTCTCATACTTGAAGCGATGGATAGCCTGACGCATGATCCCTTCAAAGTAGGCGATGGAGCGTATCCCGTCGAGGGGCGGAGGATCACTTCTGCAGAAGGAGCAAAGGCCACCTTGGGACACAGGGCGGCCGCAGAGAGGACAGATGGGCGGCCTTATCAGTTCGATCTTATCGATGCAACTGGCACAGAGCCAGATCCCTTTCCTTCGGCAGCCAATACACCGCGGCGGGAAGAGCAGGTCAAGGAGGAAAACCTTTGTCCTTTCGATCAAGTCGGTTCCCTCGCTCATCGCCCCTTCACAGCTGGACCAAGATACTTGATGAGCTGTTCAATGAAGGGCTTCAGGAAGGGACTCAGGAGTATCAAGACGAGGATGGTGACGAAGGCCACGGAGACGAGGACGAAGAGATATTTGAACAGATCGTATTCCTTCTCACCCCATGGGAATGGCATCGCTCACCTTCCTTTCGGGGAAACGCAAGTCATCAAGCGAGACCCTTGGAGAGGGTTTTCAAATACTTAGTAACCCTTTCCCTCACGGGGATGGTAAATGGCGATCTCCCTCAATGATGATTTTGCTCTAAATGGAAGCCCTTTCATAAACCGGCCCACAGATGGCGAGCAGATTTCGCCGCGCTTCTCGCATAAACGGCAAATATTCACCCAATTTAGGGAAGACCTCCTCCTCGGCGATCCTCCGCCAATTCACCCCTTGCCGAGAAATCGTCAAAGGTATCGACAATCCGCCATCGAGATCCTGCTACCTGTGGGCACATTTGACTTTGCGAGCGTAGGCAGTGAACAAATCTCCCAGATTGATGGGCACGATCAGCCCCTTCAGGCCGAGGGTGGTCACCAATCTGACCAGACCTCTGCTGAGCGATGGAGCATAGGCTTCAAGCCGGGAGAGCAGATAGCCTAAGCGCACGAAGCGGCCCTGAGTGACCATCCTGATCACCTCGAAGCCCGCTTTCTTCAGCATCGCCTCTAAAGTGCGGGGCGAGAAATAGTAGAGGTGCATCTCCATCAGCCAGGGCCAATGGGGGCCCATCAGCTTAGCGAAGGGGCTTTCGATGTTCATGGTGTGGATGCAGATGAGGCCACCCCCCTTTAGAATGCGGTTGCTCTCCCTAAGTGTCCTTAGAGGATTCGTTAAATGTTCGATCACATCCCACATGGTCACCACGTGAAAGAAATCATCGGGGAAACTGGCCTCCTCCAGTGTGCTGGCTATCACCCGTAACCCTTTTCTTCGTCCATGTTCGGCAGCCCAACGTGAAGGCTCCACCCCCCAGGCCTCCCATCCCCTCTCTTGAGCGAGCTCCAAGAAGATACCTGTATAACAGCCTACATCCAGTAATCTTCGGGCCTCAGCGAAAGGCGCCAGTCTCTCCAAGCAGTCCAGCCTTCGCCTGAAGGTCAGTATCCTTCCCTCTCGTTCCTCCAGATATGTATTATCAACGACCTCTTCATAGCTTTTGAGGATGGCATCCTCCTCTCGACGAGGGTTAGCGTACACCAGTCCGCAGTTTCGACACCTGACGATGGCGTAGTGTCGGCCATAACTTGAGCTGGTACAACGGAGATGTTCCGCACCATCCTTAGCCGAGTCCTTGGATAGAGTGTCTGGGTAAAGGAGCTCCGTATCGTCTGAGCCGCACAGATTGCAGGCCACGTATTCCACTACAGTTTCCCCCGGATGGCTGTCGAAGCGCGCTCTAAGCCGAGCCGCAGGATGGTGTAAAGGGCTTTCATCACCTCGCGGCGCGATATCTTGGAGATGCCATGGCGCCTATCCTCAAAGATGATAGGCACCTCAGCTATCCGATGGCCCTTTCGTTGGCATCTATAGAGCACCTCTATCAGGAAGGAGTAACCGTCGGAGAAGATGCTATCCAAATCGATGGATTCGAGAACTTCTCGACGGTAGCAACGGAAGCCAGCGGTGCAATCGCGGGCCCACAGCCCCAGGACTAAGCGAGCCAAAGTGTTGCCTCCCCAGCTCAGAAGTCTCCTCACCGGACTCCAGTAGCGGATACCTCCACCCTCGACATAACGGGAGCCGATAACTAACCCACTCTTCTCGCTCTTGGCCACCAGTTGGGGTAGATAAGCGGGCTGATGGGAAAAATCGGCATCCATGGTGACGATCAGCTCCGCCCCGAGGGCCAAGGCCCGCTTGAAACCAGCGATATATGCTGTGCCCAGTCCGAGTTTCCCCGGGCGGTGGATAACTTCCACCCTTTGATGCCGTCTAGCTAGCCTGTCTGCGATCTCGCCCGTCCCATCAGGCGAATTATCGTCCACGACGATGATATGAACCGAGATGGGAAGGGCCAGGATCTCCTCAATCAAGGCCTCGATGTTTTCGCTCTCGTTATAGGTGGGGATGACGATAGTGGTTCTCACGATGCTTTCACCTTTCCCTTACCGAGTTTGTATTTTACCATAAAATTCTCTTCCGGCAAATAGGAATGCAGCCCTTGCCTCCTCTTGCTTTTATAATCTTTTCGTGCTAAACTACTCAGAGGATAGCTACAGGTGAAGGAGTGCCATGAAGAAGATATCGGTCTTGATCTTCCTTCCCCTCTTCCTTGCCACTTTTTGGGTAACGGAGCTGGAAGCGGCGCCGATGGCCTTGCCCTTAAGGCAGGAGGCTTTGGTGGTTATCACTTCCCCACGGGACAACGCCACGGTGAGGGGACGGGTGGTGATCACGGGCAGCGCTTTCCTCCCCGATTTCTGGAAATACGAGGTCCATTACGCCTCCGAGCCCGGCGGGCAGTGGATAATGGTTGAGCATATCCATAAGGTGCCGGTGATCAACGGTCAGTTGGCCGTATGGGATACCACCCTGGTGCCTGACGGGAGGTACAGCCTGCGGCTAAGGGTGGTTCACAGGGATGGCAATTACGAGGAGTATTTCGTGCGGGGCATCTCGGTGGTTAACACTCAGCCCCCAGAAACGCCCACTCCCACGCCCACTTCCACGCCCACTCCCCTCCCTCCAACGCCGACCATAGTCATCGAGCAACCAGCCCCACTCCCAACGTCCACCCCTACGCCCACCCCATCCGTTACAGTGATCCCTCGGCCGACGAGCTCCATCGCATTATCGACCATCGACGTGGGAGACCTGGGCAAGGCTTTCCTTTATGGCGCCGGCGCAGCGGGAGGGCTTTTCCTGCTGGTGGGCTTCCTGATCCTCCTGCGCCAGCTCATAATTAAGTTGCTATTTTAACCCCGATGGATATACTCAGGCGCTTCCGTCGGCCCGATCTGAGGGGCGCGAAGTTCATCGTGGGATTGGGCAATCCTGGCCCCAAGTACGCTCACCACCGGCATAACGTCGGGTTCCAATGCCTGGACCGTTTGGCTCAGGTTTATGGCCTGAGGTTTCAGAGGAGACAGGCTAAAGCCATCCTGGCCAACGGTGAGATCAGTGGGGTCAAAGTTGCTTTGGTTAAACCCTTAACCTATGTTAATCTGAGTGGGGAGGCTGTGGGCACCCTCGCCTACAGCTATGGAATACCTTTAGCTGATATCCTGGTCATCCATGATGATCTGGATCTGCCCTTGGGCATGATTCGGCTGCGCGCCGGGGGCAGCTCGGGAGGGCATAAGGGAGTGCGCTCCATCATCGAGCACCTGGGGAGCCAGGATTTTCCCCGCCTGCGGATAGGCATCGGCCGGCCAGTGGATGGAGATGTCGTGAGCTACGTCCTCAGCGATTTCACTCCCGAGGAGAAGACGATCATGGAGGATGCCTATCGGAGAGCTGTGGCTGCGGTGAAATGTTTTCTGACCCAAGGGATCGTTGCAGCTATGAATAGGTACAATCGGCGAGATTTAGCACCTCATGATCTATCGAGTCGCCACGTGCTGTCCGCAACCTAATGATCTCAGAGGCCGGGGACCTCGCTGATCCTCCGTTAGCATAGGATGGCCCACTTATCGATTGTCGAGGTTATGAATCTATCGGGTTTGTTGCCTCTGGTTAATGAGATACCTGCTTACCGCCAGCTGCTCGAGGAGCTGAGGAAGGGTTCCAACTCCTGTTTCCCCCTCGGCCTTCTCTCCTCTGCCAGGCCCTATTTCATCGCTGCTCTGCAGCGGGATCTGGCGCGGCCAATCTTGGTGGTGACGGGGCGGGTGGAACGCGCCAGGGAATTACATGAGCAGCTTCGCCTCTGGTCAGAGGCACCTGAGGGGATCCTGCTCTTCCCTGAACCTAATGCCCTCCCTTACGAGCGTGCGGCCTGGGCGCCTGAAACGGTTAACAGAAGGCTGGTGGCCTTGGCCGCCTTAAACGGCTGTAAGCTGGATGGAGCCCAAAAGCTGGTAGTTATCACCTCAGCACGTGCCTTGATGCAGAAGACCATCCCTCCTGAAGAGTTTCGAGCCGGCATACATACCCTGAACTGCGGCCAATTCGTCTCCCCCAAAGGGCTGCTCGAAGGGCTGCTCTCCTTGGGATATGAACCCACCAGCGTGGTGATCGAACCGGGGACCCTCAGCCGGCGCGGTGGCGTTTTGGATGTCTTCCCCCCGTCGAACCCTTGGCCAGTGCGAATCGAGTTCTTCGGGGATCGGATCGACTCCCTGCGCCTCTTCGACCCTGCCACTCAGCGTTCTAAGGAGAAGGTGTCCTCTGTCACCATAGTGCCGGCGAGCGAGGCCCTTCCAGGCAAGGGGCCATTGGCAGTTGAGATGCTGCGCAAATCGGATGGCCCCGTGGCGGAGGAATTCGAGGACGATGTCCGAGCTTTAGAGGAGGGACGGATCTTTGAAGGCATCGAATTCTACCTCCCTTACCTTTACCCCCAACCTGCCACCCTCATCGACCACCTGCCGCCCGATGGATTATTGATCGTCGAGGACATGAACGAACTTGAGGCCGCCGTGGCCGACTTGGAGGCTAAGGCCCTCGAGATGCGGGAAGGGTTGGCGCAGATAGGCATGCCCTATGGGCTGCTCCCCTATTTCACTTGGGATGAGCTGCGGGAGATCATCTCGGACCGACAACCTTTGATTCTGGGATATGAGCATCTGGGAGAGGAGGGTCTGCTTCTACAGAACACTTTCACCCCCTGTCATCGCTACGGCGGCCAGCTCAAACGCGCCTTAAAGGATTGGCGGGAGATGATGCATCCTGGCAAACCTGCTCGCGAGCGGATCCCGGAGCCCCTTTACCGCGAACAACGGCGAGTGGGTTCGCCATCGCTCATCCAGGATAAGGAAGCGGGCGAACATCCCTCTGGAGAGCGGGTGCCTCAGGTGAGGCTGGTAGTGGTAAGCCAGCAGGCCCAACGCCTGGCTGAGCTCTGGGAGGAGCAGGAGGGATTCGCTGCTGCTCCGGTGGAGGGGATAGCTCAGTTGCCTCCACCAGGCAGCCTGACCATAGTGCACGGCACATTGGCCGAGGGTTGGATGCTTTCGGCGAGCAGCGAACAGGATGCGGGGGACAGGCCCTCGCCTGCCATCTGCTGCCTCCTCACCGATACCGAGATATTCGGCTGGCCGAAACCCCAACCCCGCCGTGCTCCCCGGCGGCGAGCAGTACCCTCGGAGGATTTCTTCGCCGACATAGCCCCTGGTGACTATGTGGTCCACGTCGAACACGGGATAGGCATTTTCAGAGGCTTAGTGAAGCTCCTCATCAAGGGAACGGAGGGGGAGTACCTGCAGGTCGATTATGCAGAGGGCGATAAATTGTACATCCCCATCTACCAGGTGGATCGCCTCAGTCGCTATGTGGGAATAGACGACCGCCCACCGCCCCTAAACCGCTTGGGCACGGCCGACTGGGCGCAGGTCAAGAAGAGGGCCAAGCGGGCGGTGGAGGAGATGGCTCGCGAGCTCCTGGAGCTCTATTCGACGCGTGAGGTGATAGAGGGGCATGCTTTTTCCCCCGATACCCCTTGGCAGAGGGAATTGGAGGCCTCTTTCCCCTATCCTGAGACTGAGGATCAACTCAAGGCCCTCGAAGAGGTTAAGGCCGACATGGAGAAGCCGAGGCCCATGGATCGCCTTGTCTGCGGCGACGTGGGCTATGGCAAGACGGAGATCGCTGTGCGAGCCGCCTTCAAGGCGGTGATGGACGGCAAACAGGTGGCCGTCCTTGTCCCCACCACCGTATTAGCCCAGCAACATTTTAACACCTTTCGCCAGAGGCTGAAGCCCTTCCCTGTGGAGGTGGAGATGCTTTCTCGTTTTCGCTCCCCCGCCGAGCAGGAGAGGGTATTGACCGGGTTGAGGGCGGGCACGGTGGACATCGTCATCGGCACCCATCGCCTCCTCCAGCCGGATGTGATCTTTAAGGACCTTGGTCTGCTCATCATCGATGAGGAGCAGCGCTTCGGCGTGACCCATAAAGAGCTCCTCAAGCAGAAGCGGAAGGAAGTGGATGTCCTGACCCTCACGGCCACACCCATCCCCCGCACCTTGTACATGTCGCTCATGGGGGTGCGGGATATAAGCATCATCAACACCCCGCCGGAGGAGCGTTTGCCCGTTAAGACTTATGTGGGCAAGTACGACGAGGCTCTGATCCGCAGGGCTATCCTGCGCGAGCTGGCCCGTGGGGGACAGGTCTATTTCGTTCATAACCAGGTGCGGACCATTAACCGAGTGGCCAAGCGATTGAAGGAGCTTGTGCCCGAGGCCAGTTTGGCTGTCGCGCACGGCCAGATGAAGGAGGATAAGCTATCGCAGGTGATGCTGGACTTCGCTGCGGGTAAGATAGACCTCCTGGTCTGCTCCTCGATCATCGAGAACGGCTTAGATATCCCCAACGTCAATACCCTCATCGTGAATCACGCTGACCGCTTCGGATTAGCAGATCTTCACCAGCTCAGGGGACGAGTGGGGCGCAGCGCTCGCCAAGCCTATGCCTACTTCTTCTATGATCCCCACCGGCCTTTGAACGAGGCGGCCCGCCAGCGTTTACAGACTATTCTGGAGGCCAGCGAGTTAGGGGCAGGATTTAGTGTGGCTATGCGCGACTTAGAGATCAGGGGGGCGGGCGAGATCCTGGGAACCCGCCAGCATGGCCACATCAATGCTATCGGCTTCGACCTTTATTCACGACTCCTCGCCCAAGCAGTAAGGGAACTTAAGGGGGAGATGGGTGACCGTTCGTCCCAGTTGGTAAGGCAGATGGATGCTTATCTGCGGCCTCTAGGCGAAGCGGTGCAGATAAGCCTGCCTTTGGACGCATTCCTGCCCCAGGATTACGTCCTCCAGGAGAGTCTGCGCCTGCGGCTTTATCGTCGCATGGCCGAATTGACCACTTTAGAGGAGGTTGATGATATGGCCTCTGAGCTAAGGGATCGCTTTGGTACCCTCCCTCAGCCGGTGGAAAACCTCCTCTACCAGCTGCGCCTCAAGGTTCTGGCCCTCCGGGCTGGGATCCAAGCCATCTTCCGCGAGGGAGAGCAGTTAATTGTTAAGACGGACCACCTACAAGGCATGGCTATAAACCGCCTTCAGCGGCGATTAGGGGGTTGGGCTAAGGTTAAGCCCTGCCAGATTTCACTTCCCCTCCAAGGCGATTGGAGAGCTAAGTTGATGGAGGCGGTGAAAGTCGTAGCTTCGGCCCTTTAGGGAACTAATATGGACTGGGCAAGGGAAGGGGACCTGATTCTACTGTTGGGAAAGGACCGCAAAAGTTTCATCATCCGTTTGGAGGCCGGGGCGAAGCTCCAGACCCATCAAGGGGTAGTGGCCCACGATGATATCCTGGGCCGGCCCTTGGGGCGGATGGTGTTCTCTCATACCGGATACCCATTTCTGGCGTTGGAACCCTCCTTTGATGATCAGATCCGCTCCCTGAAACGCATCACCCAGATTATGTACCCCAAGGATATCGGATACGTGCTGTTAAAGATGAATATCAGCTCAGGACGGCGAGTGATAGAGGCTGGCACCGGCAGCGGTGGGCTCACCTTGGCTTTAGCAGCGGCAGTGCGTCCTCAGGGGAAGGTCTACTCCTACGAAGTACGCCCCGAGGTGTTGGAGCTGGCGGCGCAAAATCTGGAGCGAGCCGGATTGAGGGAATACGTGGAGCTCAAAGAGCGGGACATCGCCCAGGGGTTCGATGAGGTGGAGGTGGATGCCTGTTTCATGGACCTGCGTACCCCCTGGGATTACCTGGCCCAAGCCTACGCGGCTCTGAAAGGGGGTGGCTTCTTTGGAGCTATCTTGCCCACAACTAATCAGGTGAGCTGCTTAATAGAGGCGTTACAGGAGCATGGTTTCGCCGCTGTGGAGGTGGAGGAGCTACTGCTACGCCCCTACAAAGCTGTGCCAGGGAGGCTGCGGCCAGCAGACCGCATGGTAGCTCACACCGGATACCTCATCTTTGCCCGTAAGGTACTTGGACCGGAGAGCGTTCGCCTCTGGGCTACCCGCTCCTACCGCCGCCCCCACGAGCTGGCCAAGGAGCGGGAAGTTCAGCGCGAATCTTCACCTTGATAGGGTCGTTGCCGGCCTAGCGACGGCTTTCTTTGGGGAAATTTTTACGTTGATTTGACATATTAAGAAAATCATGCTATAATCTTTCACGTAAAGATACCCAGGGCACTGAAGGGCAAAACCGAGGAGGACACCCGCCTTGGCAGCAAAGGCTTACAAATGAAAGGACCGTGCATTTCCTGTCTCAGGTTAAGGCTAATTGGAGGCAGGGAGAGAAAATGAACGGCCCTTTGCATTTTTGTACAGGCTGTTAGAGTACCTCGATGTCGAAAGGGGGTGATCCAGGGTAAAAGTTTGCTTGCGGCGGAAAGGGTTCGACTCCGCGGCCTGGGCTGGGCGTTTCCAGGCGAGCAGTGAATGCAAATAAGGAGGGAAAATGCTTAGGAAGATTTTAGGTTTAGTTATGGTTTTGGTGTTCGTGGCCGCCCTCTTTGGATGCAAGCCCGCTGCCCCGCCGGTCCCCTATGGAGGGGTGATCAAGATCGGAAACGTCGCTCCCATGACCGGCGATATCCCTAAGGTGGGGGAGGATGGGGATTGGGGAGTGAGGCTGGCGCTCGATGAGATCGGCTACAAATTGAAGGTCGGCGATGTTACCTACGATATCGAGTATCTCCTCGAGGACAACGAGTCCAAAGCTGAATCCGCTGTGGCCGCGGGCACCAAGCTCATCAAGGAGGACAAGGTGCTGGCCCTGATCGGCTGCTACGCCAGCAAGCAGTCCATCCCCTTGGGTGAGGTGGCAGACCGTTACCATTGCCCCGATATCAGCCCCTGGTCCACAAACCCCAGGACCACTAAGAACCGCCCTTATGTCTTCCGAGCCTGCTTCATTGACCCCTTCCAAGGCGAGGTGGGTGCTAAGTACGTCAAGGACTACTACAAGGTCAAGAAAGTGGCTGTCCTCTACGATGTGGCCAGCGATTACCCCAAGGGCCTGGCCGAGTACTTTAAGAAAGCTGCCGAGGATCTAGGGCTCGAGGTGGTGGCCTTCGAGACCTTCACCACCAAGGACCGGGATTTCAGCTCCCAGCTGACGAAGATCATCGCTTCGGGTGCCGAGCTCCTCTACACCCCTCAATACTACGACGAGGTCCCCCTGATCGTCAAGCAGGCCAAGGAACTGGGATGGGATAAGCCGATATTCGGAAGCGACAGCTGGGCAGGAGGCGATCTGGCATCTCTCTGCGGCGATGACTGCGTGGGGTACAGGTTCACCACCCACTACGCTATGGTGGGGGCCAAGGGCAGGACCAAGGAATTCATCGATGCCTTTAAAGCCAAGTATGGCCGTCCGCCCAGCGATGTGGGAGCCTTGGCTTACGATGCTGCACAGATCCTTCTTCAGGCCATCAAGAACACTGGCGGCCTGACCGGCGATCTGGCTAAGGACAGGGATGCCATCAAGGACCAGCTAGCCAAGATCAAGGAGTGGAAGGGCGTAACCGGAACCATGAGCTTCACCCCTGAGGGCGATCCCATCAAGTGCGCCGTGATCGTTGAGTATAATGCCAAGCATGAGATAGAGTTTGTGGACTGGGCTTGTCCTCCTGGGATGAAGCCTCCCGAATGATTCTTGTCGCATCTGATGGTGGGGCGGGCTTCCGCCCGCCCCACCATTAGCAAGTGGTCTCGCCTTTGTAAAACGAAGAACCCTACGATGCTGTAGCGAGGCCATTTGCTATTAGCTGAGTTCAGGAGGTATCAAAGGTGAGTTTAACCGCTTTCCTCCAATATTTTGCGAGTGCTTTGCAATGGGGCAGCTTCTATGGCCTGATCGCCATAGGCTACTCCATGGTTTACGGCGTCCTCATGTTGTACAACTTTGCCCATGGAGATATCTTCATGTCGGGGGCCTATATCGGCCTCTTCGTCTGCGTTGGCCTGGTAGCGATCTCCGCGGGAGGCCTCATCTCCATGCCCCCTTGGCTGATCCTCGTGTTGACCATCATCGGCTCCATGGTGGGGACCTCTATTGTGGGGATGTTTGTGGAGAGGGTGGCCTATAGGCCCCTGCGGAATGCGCCTCGGGCTTCGGCTGCGGTCACAGGCTTGATGATCGGCCTGCTTCTGGAGACCACCAACCTGTGGGCGCTTGGCGCTGAGAGGCGGCATTACCCTCCCTTGATAGAGACAGTAACCTATAAGATAGGGGGGGTAAACGTCACCAACACCAAAATAATCGTGATCGGCGTTGCCTTAGCCGTGATGCTAGCCCTGCGCTTCATCGTCCACAGGACCAAGGTGGGATTGGCTATGAGAGCCTGTGCATATGACTTTCCCATAGTCCCGCTGATGGGCGTTTCCGTGGACTTCATCGCCCCTGCCGTCTTTGTCCTCGGCTCCTCCGCTGCAGCCATCGCCGGGGTGCTCTTCAGCATTTCCTACCCTGTCCTCGAGCCTTATATGGGCATGCTCGTCGGCTGGAAGGCGTTCATCGCCGCCATCTTAGGGGGAAGGGGCTCCATATTAGGGGCTATGCTCGCTGGCTACCTCCTGGGGTTCATCGAGATATTCGTTGCTGCTATCTTCCCCTCAACTTTGCGTGACCTCATCGCCTATTCCATTTGCCTTATCATCCTGACCTTCCGGCCCCTCGGCTTTTTCGGCGAACCTTACAGCGCCCAACTGAGGCTATAAAAACTTCGACAAGCAAGCTGGTGCCCTCCTGAGCTGGGCAGGGCTAAAGGTATTTTAGGAAGCGACTTGGTCTGCTACTCCCCATTTTGAAATGGGGCCAGTTCGCTTGTCGGTTGGTGGATGCTTTTTTCGGGTGTGAATTAGCGATCATTGGTCAAAGGGGGTTCGAAGTGAGGTCCTTAAGTCAGAGGCTAAGGTCGCGGTTCACCGGGACCCCTATCCAAACCTGGATATCGGGCTTCCTGGTGGCCGCTGTGATCGAACGCTTGGTGGGGGATAAGATAGCTGCGCTGCTGGGCATGGGGACAGTGCCAAGGCTCTTCGGCGTCAGGTACATATTGACAAAGCCCATATTGATTCCCAGCGCCATAGTCTACCTGCTGGTGATCTACTTTGTACCAATCTTCGTCGTGGCCTGGTTGATAGCTCCCCTGGCGAGGAAGATGCCCTCCAAGTTCTCCATGCCGCTTCTCCTTGTGCTCCTCTACGGTGCCTTGCATATATGGAGCGGCCTCGACGAATATCGGATATTGGTGCTCCAGTTCATACTTATCGACATCCTCTTAACGGTGAGCTTGAATCTGACCAATGGGTACATGGGCGAATTCTCCTGCGCGACCGGCGGGTTTATGGCGGTGGGCGCCTACGCCGCCTCTATCCTCACTGTAGGGTGCTTCGTTACCGACGATGTATTCGGTCCCCCCTGGCTCCCTCCAGCCCTGGTCCGCTTGGGTTTCCCCATCGGGTTCCCTATAGCGTTGATCATCGGGGGTTTGGCCTCAGCCTTAACAGCGCTTGCGGTGGCTATCCCCTCCTTCAGAACCAGAGGAGACTACCTGGCCATCATCTCCTTGGCGTACGGCTTTATCATCAAGAGCCTCTTTGAGAACTTAGAGGTGGTAGGCGGCCCGCGAGGGTTTATGAATATGCCGAAGTGGGCCGATCTCCCGGTGGTCTTCATCTGGACCGTCATAGGTCTATGGACGATGCGCAACTACGTCTCCAGCATCCTAGGCAAAGGAGCACCAGGGGTTCGGGATGATGAACTCGCAGCGGAGGTGATGACCGTGGACACTCGACGTGTTAAAGTCATCACCTTCCTGCTCTCCGCCTTTTGGACAGGGGTCGCCGGAGGCCTCTTCGCCCATGTCATGGGATACATCAATCCCGCCACCTTCGGCATAATGAAGACGGCAACGGTTATGGCCATGCTCTACATGGGCGGATTGAATTCCATCACCGGCTCGATCATTGGAGCGGTACTCCTCAGATTCCTGATGGAGGCGCTTCGCCCTCTGGAAGTGGGCAAGTGGATACTCATCCCCGTGATCCTTATCATCTTCATGATCCGCCGCCCGTGGGGGCTCATCTCCTTCAGGGAGTTCGAATTTCTGAGAAAGGAGGTTAGACGTGCCCCTGCTTCAGATTAGGAACCTGACCCATTGGTTTGGTGGATTGAGGGCCGTTCACGATTTCCACGAAAATCTGGAGGGGGGAGAGATAGTTGGCCTGATAGGGCCCAATGGAGCGGGGAAGACTACCATCTTTAACCTCATCTGTGGTATCTACAGGCCCACGGAGGGGGAGATCTTCTTCGATGGAGAGAACATAGTGGGACTTCCTCCGCATGAGATAACCGCCAGGGGCATAGGGAGGACATTTCAGAAGCTGAGGCTTTGGCGCCACCTGTCGGTCTTGGATACCATCAAGCTCGCCCACTTCTCCAGGAAGAAGTACGGATTGATAGATGCCCTCTTCTGGACAAGGAAGTGCCAGAAGCAGGAAGAGGAGATAGAGGAGAGGGCCTGGGAGCTTCTGAAGATATTCGGCCTCACCGAGTACGCTGATGCTCGAGCCTGGGATCTCCCTTATGGCCTCCAGAGGAAGGTTGAGATGGTCAGGGCACTGGTCTCAGAGCCGAAGCTCCTCCTATTGGATGAGCCTACGGTGGGCATGACTCTGGGCGAGATGTACGAGACCATGGATCTCATCAGGGAGGTGAAGGAGAGGTTTAATTTGACCATCATAATAATCGAGCACCGAATGAAGGTGATCATGGACCTCTGTGAGAGGATCAAGGCCATAGATTTCGGGGAGATCATCGCCGATGGAACCCCCGACGAGATTCGGAACAATCCCAGGGTGATCGAGGCTTATCTGGGCAAGGAGGAGTTCTGATGCTGCTCTCGGTCGAGAACTTACGCGTCTCTTACGGGGCGATAAGGGCTCTCCATGGGATATCCTTCGAGGTGGATGAGGGGGAGATAGTAACCATCATAGGTGCCAATGGAGCCGGGAAGACCACAACTCTTAGAGCCATCTCCCGTCTTATCCCCGTCGAGCCGGGGACAAAGATGATCTTCGATGGGAAGGATCTGCTAAGTTATCCCCCTCACAAAGTGGTGAGCGAGCTAGGTATCGCTCATGTGCCCGAGGGGAGGCGGCTGTTCGGCAACCTGACGGTGATGGAGAACCTTAAGTTGGCCACTTACGCTCGAAGAGACCCAGAAGGGATAAAGAGGGATCTCGAGATGGTATTTGACCTCTTCCCCCGCCTGGCGGAGAGGAAAAATCAGAAGGCCGATACTTTGAGCGGGGGGGAATCGCAGATGTTAGCTGTGGCCAGGGCGTTGATGAGCGGGCGAAGGATGCTGCTCTTGGATGAGCCTTCAATGGGGTTGGCCCCGCTTTTGATGAAGAACCTGTTCGAGGTCCTGGGAGAGATAAATAAGGAAGGGACCACCATCCTCCTGGTGGAGCAGAACGCCGCTATGGCACTCAAGTTCGCTCAGAGAGGATATGTATTGGAGTCGGGAGAGATAGTCCTATCCGGGACGTGTAAGGAACTCGCTGCCAATCCCGATGTGAAGGCGGCTTATCTGGGTGGTTAACAGCCCCTTATCAGGGTAAGAAGCTATGTTATCCCGATGAGGAGGTTTATAGTAGAGTGGTTGCACAATAGAGGATTAACTCAATGTTGTACCGGTAAGCCTAGTTGCATTTGTGCAACCACTTTAGTTTGTGAGTAAAGCAGCGCCCAGGCATCTCGCCTGGGCTGTTCTTCGCAAAGCCTTTGTGTTCTCACCTGCTATGGAAGGGCATTCCAGCTGCGGAAAGGTACCTCTATTTACCTCAGTGAGGGTGCTCCTTAGCAGCGATGGATTCCCAAGTTTTCCTAGTCCAAGGCTCTCTTAAGCGAGCAGAAAGGAGATGAAAAATGAACCTGCGAATCCCCGGACCCACGCCATTGCCATTGGAGATCCTTAAGGTGATGGGTAACCAGATGATCAACCACAGGGGGCCTAAATATGAGGCCATGCAGAAGGAGGTCGTTAAGAAGTTGCAGAAGGTCTTCCAAACCGAGAACGACGTCTTCCTCTTCACCTCCTCCGGAACCGGCGGCGTAGAAGCTTCGATAACTAATACCCTCTCCCCTGGCGACAAGGTTTTGGCTATCGCCGCCGGCGTCTTTGGAGATCGCTTCGCCGCCTGTGCTAAGGCCTTTGGGGCGGAGGTGGTCAAGCTGGACTTCCCATGGGGGCAAGCCGCCGACCCAGACCTCATTCGTAAGAAACTGAAGGCGAATCCCGACACCAAGGCGGTGCTGGTCGTCTTCAATGAGACCTCCACAGGCGTCACTAACGACATGAAGGCCATCGCAGAGGTGGTCCATGAGTCCAGCGATGCCCTGATCTTGGTGGATGCTATCAGCGGCCTGGGAGCGATCGACCTGCGCACCGATGAATGGGGCTTCGATGTAGTGGTTACCGGCTCACAAAAGGCGTGGATGTGCCCCCCTGGACTGGCCATGGTCAGTGTGAGCGAGAAGGCTTGGAAGGCCCACGCCACGGCTAAGATGCCCCGGTTTTACTGGGATTTCACCGCTATGAAGGAGTTCGCTGAGAAGGGTCAGACCCCCTTCACCCCCGCCATCACCACTATCTTCGCCCTTGACAAAGCCCTGGATATGATCTTGGATGAGGGGATAGAGAACGTCTTTGCCAGACACAGGAGGGTGGGAGAGCATACCCGCTCCGGGGTTAAAGAGCTGGGGCTGGAGCTCTTCGCCGATGAGAGCTGTGCATCGAATACCGTCACAGCGGTTAAAGTGCCCTCTGACATCCAAGCAGACGAACTTCTGCGAATTATGCGCGAGGACCACGAGGTCCTGATAGCTGGCGGGATGGGGCGCCTCAAGGGGAAGATAGTCCGCATCGGCCATCTCGGGTATGTCTTCGAGGAAGACATCGACGAAGTACTTGAGGCGATGGAGGCCTCTCTGAATGAACTGAGGAGATGAGAGATGAAGATCTTGGTCACCGATCCTCTGGCCTCCGAGGGCCTTGACCTCCTTCGCCAACAGGGCCATGAGGTGGATTACAGGCCCGATATCTCGCACGATGAGCTATTGGAGGCGATAGCTCGGTACCATGGCTTGATCGTGCGCAGCAGGACGAAGGTGACGAGGGAGATCATAGAGGCTGGGAAGGAGCTTAAAGTCATCGCCAGGGCAGGGGTTGGGGTGGACAACATCGACGTCAGGGCGGCCACTGAGCGGCGGATCCCGGTGGTCAATGCCCCTGCTGCTCCGACGACCTCCGTGGCCGAACTTACTTTAGGGCATATGCTCGCCCTCGTAAGACACATCCCTAAGGCGGATGCCTCCATGAAGGGTGGCAGGTGGGAGAAAAGGGCCCTCATGGGTGTCGAACTCAAAGGGAAAACCCTGGGACTCATAGGCATCGGGAGGATAGGCGCTGAGGTGTGTCGCCTCTGTCGAGCCTTCGGGATGGAGGTGATCGCCTACGATCCTTACCTTACTGCGGAGAGGATATCCGAGCTGGGAGCGGAGAAGGTCGAACTTGGCGAACTCCTTGAGAGAGCGGATTTCATCTCCATTCACGTCCCCTTGACCCCTGAGACCAGAGGGATGATTGATATCGATGCTTTACGGCGCATGAAACCCACAGCTTACCTTATCAATTGTGCTCGGGGAGGGGTGATTGACGAGGGGGATCTCGTGAAGGCTCTGAGGGAGGGGATGATCGCCGGTGCCGCTTTGGATGTCTTCGCCGAGGAACCGCCCATTGGGAGCCCGCTGTTAGAGCTGGATAACGTCGTCCTTACCCCCCATCTCGGAGGTTCAACTAAGGAGGCACAGATCCGGGCATCTATCGATGCCGCTGAAGGGGTTATCGCCGCGCTGGACGGGAAACGCCCTAAATATCTCGTCAACCCCGAGGTCCTTTCCTGAAGGGGTAGAAGTTGAGCACGAGCTTGCCGGTTTTAAAAATTGTCCCTTTAGATAGCATAATCATTCACGAGCACCATGACAGGCGAAGGTCGGAGAAGCTGGCCATCGTCATCAAAGCGGATGGAGTCCTGAAAGATCCCCCTATCGTAGCGAGGCTGGGGGGCAAGGGGGAAAGATACGTGCACCTCGATGGCGCTAACAGGATCGATACGTTGAAATTGCTCGGCTGCAGGGACATCTTGGTCCAGGTAGTCGATTACTACGATGAAGAGCAGGTGCGGTTGGATTCATGGTGCCATTTGACCAGAATGGACAAGGACCTGCTCCTCCGTCAACTCGGCAGCGTCCAGGGAGCCAAGGTTCGGAAAGCCGATCATCTGAGCGTAACCGAGCTCTTGAGGAGAAGGAAAGCTCTGTGTGGCATCTTTTTCAGCGATGGGGATTCTTATGCCGTCGAAGGGGGAAATGGCCTTGCATCGCGAGTTGAACTGCTGAACAAAGTGGTCGACATCTATAAGGCCGAGATAGCCCGCGATGTGCTCGAGCTGGGCGAATTGACCAGCCAGATCGGTGCTCTCTTTCGGAGGCACAGCCATGAGGGCTATAACGTGCTCATCGCTTTCCCCAAATTCACCCCTAAGGAGATTGTGGAGATCGCTGAGAGGGGTATGAAACTGCCCGCAGGCATAACCAGACACCTCATCACCAACAGGGCTTTGCGGGTGAACTTCCCTTTGATGATCCTCGATTCGAAGAAGATACCCTTGGAGGAGAAGAACGCCCTTCTGGACGATTTCCTTAGGAGGAAAAGCCCCAGGCTCTACAAGGAATCGACAGTGATGTACGACGAGTGAATGCCTCTGGGGCGCTTCCTCCTCTTTTGGGAAGAGGGAAGAGGATTTGCGAGACCAAAGACTCACTTGGGCAGAGGTGGACCTCGATGCCATCGCCCACAACGTCCGCCGATTGAAGGGCTTGATCGGCGAACGAGTGGAACTCATGGCGGTGGTCAAGGCCAATGCTTATGGCCATGGGGCAGTGCCAGTGGCCAGAGTGGCTTTGGAGAGCGGGGCCAGCCGCTTAGCGGTGAACCGCGCTGTGGAGGGCATTGAGTTGCGCCGGGCAGGGATCGCCGCCCCTATCCTCATCTTAGGCTATTCCCCTCCCTGGGAGGCAGAGGCCATTGTCCACTATGATCTCACCCCCACCGTCACCGAGCGGGAGGTAGCTTCGGCTCTGTCAGAGGCAGCGGCCTCTCAGGGGAAGACCATCCCCATCCACGTTAAGGTGGACACGGGGATGGGCCGTTTCGGCCTTCTACCCGATGAGGTGGTAGGCTTTGTTAAAGGCTTGGCCGAATTCCCCAACCTGCGCCTGGAGGGCTTCTGGACCCATTTCTCCTCCGCCGATGAGGCCGATAAATCCTACACTCACCTCCAATTTAAGCTGTACCAGGAGGTGTTGGGGGAATTGGAAGAGGCGGGCATTGAGATCCCCATCAGGCATGTGGCTAACAGCGCTGCTACTTTGGACTTGCCCCAGACACACCTGGATATGGTCCGCTGTGGCATCACCATCTACGGCCTCTACCCCTCCCCTGAGGTTAACCACTCCATCCCCTTGCGGCCAGCCATGACCCTCAAAAGCCGTGTGGCGCGGGTGCGCACCTTGCCGGCTGGCTCCAGCATAAGCTATGGCCGCACCTACACGACCACTAGGCCCACTCCGGTGGCCCTCGTTCCTGTTGGCTATGGCGATGGCTACCACCGACTCATCTCCAATCGTGGGGAGGTTCTCATCCATGGCCGGCGGGCTCCCATTGTGGGGCGGGTATGCATGGACCAATTGATGGTGGATATCAGCGGCATCCCTAATGTGAAGTTGAACGATGAGGTCGTTCTCTTCGGGCGCCAAGGGGATGAGGAGATCAGCGTGGAGGAGGTGGCTGCCTGGGCAGAAACCATCAACTACGAGGTGGTCACAGCTATCATGTCCCGAGTGACGCGGGTCTACGTAAAAAACGGCCGGGTGATAGCCATGCGTTCACTGGCCGATAGGAGGCCAGATCCGCCAAGTTAGACCTGCGTTCTTCTGCGGATCGTTGGGTGGGAAATGATCTCCCTTTTGGTTATGGTCGGCTCTGGTGGAGGGAGCGAGATCGAGAAGATGGTAGCTGGGGCCAAGCAGGCTATCGCCGTGGACACCATTGAGAAGGCGCTTGCTGTTGATTGCTTCGACCGCATCATCGTGGCCACCGATTCCGTTCCCCTGGCCGAAGCCCTACGCGATGAGCCTGTGCATGTCGAGCTGGATACCTCGGGCGAGGGGTTCCATTTTGGGCGCCGGCTGCGGGAATTGGTGGGAAAGTATAGGATCGAAAAGCTATTCTACATGGGAGGCGGAAGCGGTGCTCTCCTCCCTGCCGAGAAGATGGCCTGCATAGCCGAAGCCGTTTCACAGGCCGATAAGCTCGCCATCGCCAATAATTTCTACTCCACCGACTTCGTGGCCTTCACTCCCGCTGAGGCTATCGAAGCCTTCGACCCTCCCGCCTTCGACAATGACCTAGGCTGGCTTCTAACGGAGGAAGCGGGCCTGCCTTGCCGGGAGCTTCCCCGCAACGCCGCTACCCAGTTGGATGTGGATACTCCCATCGACTTGATGACGCTGAGGATGCACCCCGCGGTGGGCCCGCATACGCGTCGCTACCTCGACGGCCTGGAGCTGGACACCTCCCATCTAGAGAGGGCTCTGGGGTTCTTCACCGACCGCGATGCGGAAGTGTTGGTGGCGGGACGGGTGAGTGCATCCACCTGGGCCTATTTAGAGAGCGAGACGGCCTGTCAGGTTCGGATCTTCGCCGAGGAGAGGGGGATGCGTGCCAGTGGCCGTCAGGAGCGAGGTGAGGTGAGGTCGCTTTTGGGCTTCTGCTTAGAAGGGATGGGGATCGAAGGGTTCTTCGAGGCCTTGAGCGAGCTGGCGCAGGCGGCTTTTCTGGATAGCCGCATCCTTTTGGCCCATCTGAGGATCTGGCCTCCGGCCGCCGACCGTTTCTACTCCGATCTGCGCCGGCCGGAGAATATCTCCGATCTCTGGCTGCGCCACTTCACCGAAGCGGCCATTAAAGCCCCTATCCCTGTCGTCCTGGGAGGCCACTCCCTGGTCTCGGGTGGCCTATATGCCCTGGTGGAGGCAGCCTGGGCCAGGGGCGAAGACTTGCCCAGGCATGTGAGCTCGGAATTTCGAGAGGAGGTTTGATAATGGGAGAGTATTGGGACCTGGTTTTTGGGAAGGATTTGCATGAGGTCGATCCCGATGTGGCAAGTTTGATCGACTTCGAGGAGGAGAGGCAAGCCAGGAAGCTCATCATGATCCCTTCCGAGAGCTATTGCCCCAAGCCCATCCGCCAGGCTTTGGGCTCGGTGTTTAACAATCTCTACGCCGAGGGGTATCCTCGCATCCAGATGACCGAGGAAGAGGAGGAGTTGCTGCTCCATTTCGATCGCGAGCTGGCCTACTACCGGCGCTACGGAGACCGCAGGTTTTACAAGGGGATGGACTACATAGACCTGATCGAATGCCTGGCCCAGAGGCGGTGCGCCCAGTGCTTCGCCACGGATTCGGTCAGCGCCGACCAGATCTATGTAAACATCCAGCCCCTCTCCGGAACGCCCGCTAACTTGGGCGTCTATGACGCCCTCCTCCAACCAGGCGACACCATTATGGGCATGTCCCTCTCGCAAGGCGGGCACCTGAGCCACGGCAGCGAGCTCAACATCTCTGGTAGGCGTTACAAGGTCGTATCCTATGGGACAAGCAAGGTCACTGAAAGGCTAGACTACGACGAGATAATGGACCTGGCCCTGGAACACAAGCCTAACCTCATCGTGGCTGGCTATACTTCCTACTCCTGGGCCCCCGATTGGCACAAATTTAGGGAGATCGCCGATGCCTGCGGGGCTCTGCTCATGGCTGACATCGCTCATACCGCGGGGTTAGCCATAGCTGGGGTGTATCCCAACCCCGTGGGCATCGCCGACATAGTCACCTTCACCACCCACAAAACCATCTTCGGCCCCAGGGGGGCGGTCATCATGACCACCGATGAGGACATGGCCAGGCGGATAGAGACGGCCATCTTCCCCGGCGCGCAGGGCGGGCCACACGTCAACAAGTTCGCTGCCATGGCGGTGGCTTTCAAGATAGCCCAGACGGAGGAGTACAAGAGGGTGCAGAGGAGGATCGTGGAGAATTGCATTGCCCTGGCCGAGGGACTCCAGAAGCGAGGGTTAAAGCTGGCCTATGGGGGGACGAACACCCACCTCCTGGTGATCGACCTGAGGCCCATCGATGCGGGAACCGGCTTCCCGCTCATGGGCGAGATAGGGGCCCGCATCCTCGACTTGGCGGGCATCGTGGCCAACAAGAACACTATCCCTGGCGACAAAGACGCCTCCGAGGCCAGAGGCATCCGTTTGGGCACCCCCTGGGTCACTCAGCGAGGGATGGGGGTGGAGGAGATGGATAAAATCGCTGACATAATCGCCCGGCTGCTCCTCAACATCAAGCCTTACGTCTACGAGGGGTTATTGGGGCCCCTGTGGAGGGGCAAGATAGAGATGGACATCCTGGAGGAGGCGAAGCGCGAAGTGGAGGAGCTGGCAGCTCGGGCGGAGGTGGAGATCCCCGCCCAAGGGATGGGTTACCCTCACTACTGGTTCCTTCCTGAGAAGCCCCCCACAAGGGAGACCGTGTTAGTCGCTGAACATCGGAGGCTCGGCGCTGAGCTTGTCAGGAACATGGGTTGGACCGTTCCCCTTCACTTCCGCGATCCCAAAGAGGAGCTCGAGATGGCCAAAAATGGGGCTGCCCTCTTCGACCTGGGCGACATGGCCCTCTTGGAGGTAATCGGGGAGAGGGCGCTGCCCTTCCTGCAGCAGATTTCCACCAATGACGTGTCTAAACTCCGTCCCGGCGAGAGCCAGCGCTCCTTCCTCCTCGATCGTAAGGGCAAGCTCATAGACGACGTCACCATCCTTCGCTTTGAGGCGGATAAGTGGGCCCGCGATCGGTTCCTGGTGATGGCTAATCCTGCCAACGCCGACAGGGTTAAGGTCTGGATGCGCGATCTCAGCGATGGCTATGTCCTCTTCGACGACGATGACCTGTTCCGTAAGGTCGAGGGGCCGGTGGTGATCAGGGACTTGATGGAGGATGCGGATGGGGATTCACGCAGGACGGCGCTGTCCCTATACGGGCCGAAATCCCTCAATGTCCTGCACAAACTGAACCCCCATCTGCCCGAGATCGGAAATTCCCGCTTCTGGGAAGGCCAGCTCGGCGGAATCGATGTCCTCATCTTACATAATGGCTATGGGAACGGTGAGGTGAGATTTGATCTCCTCGTCCATCCGGATAAAGCTGTCGAGCTGTGGACTCGCCTCTTGGAGGCGGGAGCTGAGCCTGCAGGGCTGGAGGCCAGAGATGCCCTCAGATCAGAGGCTGGATTGCCCCTCTACCGAGAGGGAGAACCCAAGCTCGATGCACTCTCCCTTTATGCTGGACACAGTTCGCTCTTTCACGTTGCCAAGCCCTACTTCATCGGCCAGAAATATCTGGAGAGCGTAAGGCCCAGGGTGGAGAAGAAGGAGTGGCGATGGGAGGAGAGAAAAGGCCCACCTAAGCGGACACCCCTGTACGAGGAACATCTGAAGCTCGGGGCTAAGATCGTCGACTTCGCTGGCTGGGAGATGCCTGTTCAGTACACCAGCATCTTGGATGAGCACAGGGCGGTGAGGAACACGGCTGGCCTGTTCGACGTGGCTCATATGGGCGTGCTGGAGGTGGCTGGCGAAGGCGCCACCAATTTCCTGGACATAGTCACTTCTAACTACGTACGCTGGATCGGGGATGGGCAATCCCAGTACTCCTACCTCCTCGACCCCGATGGCAATGTCATCGACGACCTGTTCATCTACCGCAGGGCAGCGGACCGCTACATGCTGGTGGTCAATGCGGCCAACGCCGAGAAGGACTTCGCTTGGCTGCAAGCTGTCCACTCCGGGGAATATCTGATAGATCGGGAACACCCTGATCTGGAGGTCGGAGGGGAGGTCATCATCAGGGACCTTAAGGATCCCTCCTCAGGGGATGACCGAAAGGTTGACATAGCCCTGCAAGGACCTAATTCCTTGGCCATACTCCAGAGTCTGACCGATGATCGGGAGCTGCGAAGGAAGCTGGCCAGGATCAGGAGGACGGAATTCACCGAGGCAGAGCTGGCTGGGATACCCCTCCTCATCGCCCGCACCGGTTACACCGGCGAGGACATCGGCTACGAGCTATATGTCCATCCCGACTGCGCTGTGGAGCTTTGGGACCTCCTACTGGAGAGGGGTGAACCCTTCGGCATAAAGCCCACGGGCCTTGGGGCCAGGGACTCCACGAGAACTGAGGCCGGCTTGCCGCTGCACGGGCACGACCTCGCTGGCCCCTACAACATCTCCCCTATAGAGGCCGGCTTCGGGCCGTACGTCAAGTTCCACAAGCCCTACTTCATCGGGAGGAAGGCCCTTTTAGAGAAGGAAGCCACGAGGAGGATGGAACTTATCCGCTTCAGGATGAAGGAAAAGGGCGTGAAGATGGCCAAGCTGGGAGATCCCGTCTTCGATAAGAGGGGCAAGTACATCGGCCGGGTCACTAGTTGCGCCTTGGACGCTCGGGGGTTCCAGGTTGGGCTGGCCTACGTCGAGAGGAAGTACAATCGAGCGGGGACAGAGATAGAGATAATCCCCTTGCCTCCCAGCGAGAGGATCCCCCCGACGAAGCCCATTGAGGAGCTGAAGCTGGGTGACAGGGTGCTCCTCTCCCAGAAGGCTACGGTCCTCACCCGTTTCCCTGAAGAGGAAGAGAAAGCATCATGGGGGTCGCTTGCGTAATCGATGCGCCTCCGACTTCCCGTGGTGACGAGGGGTCATACTTCAGAGTTATTTTAAGGAGGGGGTGAAATGAAGGTCGATCCGGAATGCCGCTACACCAAGACGCATGAATGGGTACGAGTCAGGGGTAATGAGGCCGAAGCGGGCATCACCGACTACGCCCAGTCGGAGCTCGGAGATCTCGTCTACATCGAGCTGCCCGAAGTGGGGGAGACATTCGAGAAAGGGGAGGTCTTCGCCACCGTGGAATCAGTCAAAGCTGCTTCCGAGTGCTACTTGCCCCTCAGCGGAGAGATAATCGAGGTCAACGAGGAACTGGCTGAGCACATGGAGCTGGTTAACGAGGACCCTTACGGCAAGGGCTGGTTCGTTAGGTTCAAGCCCAGCAACCTCGATGAGCTGGATGAGCTCATGACCCCTGAGGAGTATGAGGAGTTTATCGCCGCCGAGGCGGAGAAAGGGGGACATTGATGTCTTCTTACCTTCCTCATACCGATGCCCACAGGAGGGAGATGCTGGATGCGATAGGAGTGAAATCCATCGAGGAGCTCTTCGCTGATATCCCCGAAGAGGTGCGCTTCCCCGAGCTAAAGCTGCCTAAGCCGCTCTCAGAGGCGGAGATCCTTAGGGAGCTGCGGGAGATGAGCGAGCGGAACGCCGACCTCGACCACTACGCCTGCTTCCTGGGCGCAGGGGCCTACAACCACTTCGTCCCCAGCGTGGTGGGCCACGTCATCGGCCGCTCCGAATTCTACACCGCCTACACCCCCTATCAGCCTGAGATCAGCCAGGGGACGCTCCAGACCATCTTCGAATACCAGACTATGGTCTGCGCCCTCACCGGGATGGAGGTGGCCAACGCCTCCCATTACGACGGCGCCACCGCCCTGGCCGAGGCAGCCCTCATGGCGGTGAGGATTTCACGGGAGAAGCGCCAGAAGGTCATCGTTTCGCCCGCCGTCCACCCCGAATACCGCCAGACCCTGCGCACCTACACCCGCGGCACGGCCATCGCCGTCACCGGCGACGAGGATTTGGCAAGGGAGCTGGACGATCTCAAGACCATGCTGGACGAGGACACGGCTTGTCTCATCGTGCAAAACCCCAACTTCTTTGGCCAACTGGAGGAAGTTGACGGGCTCGCCGATGCCGTCCATGAGGCAGGGGCACTTCTCATCGTGGCGGTGGACCCCATCTCGCTGGGGCTTTTCAGGCCCCCTGGCGAGTACGGCGCCGATATCGTGGTGGGCGAGGGGCAATCCCTGGGCAACGCCATCAGCTTCGGCGGGCCGTATCTGGGCATCTTCGCCTGCCTGGATAAGTACAAGCGCAGGATGCCCGGCCGCTTGGTGGGCGAGACGGTGGACGTCGAGGGGAGAAGGGGCTACGTGTTGACGCTCACCCCCCGCGAGCAGCACATCCGCCGCGAGAAGGCCACCTCCAACATTTGTACCAATGAGGCTCTGTGCGCCCTGGCTGCGGGGGCCTACCTGGCGGCGATGGGGAAGACAGGGCTTCGCAAAGTGGCCGAGCTTTGCTATCATAAGGCCCACTACGCCGCCCAGCGCATCGCCGAGCTCCCCGGCTTCGAACTGGTGGACGATAAGCCGTTCTTCAAGGAGTTTGTCGTCCGCTGCCCGAAGCCTCCCGCTGAGATCAACCGCCAGCTCCTCCAGCAGAAAATCATCGGTGGCTACGAGCTGGGGAAAGCTTATCCTCACCTGGCGGATTGCATGCTCTTCTGCGTGACAGAGATGAACACGAGAGAAGAGATAGACCGCCTGGTAGAGGCGCTGCAGGAGGTGACGCCATGACCGAGCCCCTGGTTTTCGAGCTCAGCTCCCCTGGACGCGTCGGCGTTAATCTGCCCGAATGCGACGTGCCGGAGGCAGAACTGCCCAAGGAGCTCCTCCGGGACGATCTGCCTCTGCCCGAGGTGAGTGAGGTGGATTTGGTTCGCCACTACATCCACCTCAGCCAATTAAATTGGGGCGTGGATGTCGGCTTCTATCCCTTGGGGAGCTGCACCATGAAATACAACCCCAAGGTCAATGAGGAGGCAGCCAAATTGCCGGGCTTCAGCCGCATCCACCCCTACCAGGACGAGGAGACCGTCCAGGGAGCTCTACAGCTCATGTACGAGCTGCAGGAGTTCCTCAAGGAGATCAGCGGCTTCGTCGGCGTATCCTTGCAGCCGGCGGCCGGGGCCCACGGCGAGTTCGCCGGCATCCTCATGATGCGCGCCTATCATGAGGAGCGAGGCGACTTAAAACGCACCAAGGTGCTCATCCCCGACTCCGCCCACGGCACCAACCCCGCCTCCTCGGCCATGAGTGGCTACCAGGTGGTGGAGATAAAGTCCGATGAGCGGGGCAACGTGGACCTGGAGGAGCTCAAGGCCCACTGCGACGAGACGGTGGTCGGCCTGATGCTCACCAACCCCAGCACCCTCGGCCTCTTCGAGGAGCACGTCCTAGAGGTTGCCGAGATCATCCATGACTGCGGCGGCCTGATGTTCTGCGACGGAGCCAACATGAACTCCCTTCTGGGCATCGCCAAGCCATGTGAGATGGGTTGCGACGTGATGATGTTCAACCTCCACAAGACCTTCTCCACCCCTCACGGCGGCGGAGGCCCCGGCGGCGGGCCCGTCGGCGCCTCCGAGAGACTGGTGAAATACCTGCCCGGCCCCATCGTGGTCAAGGAGGGGGATAAATACCACTTGCGAATGCCCGAGAAGAGCATCGGGCGGGTGAAATCCTTCTACGGCAACTTCGCCGTCTGCGTCAAGGCTTACACCTACATCAGGATGCTGGGTGCCGAGGGCTTAAGACAGGTAAGCGAGGATGCTGTCCTGGCGGCGAATTACATCCTGGCCAAACTCAAGGGGGTTTACCCTCTGCCCTACGACCGCATCTGCAAGCACGAGTGCGTCTTCTCCGGCAGAGGGATAGCCGAGGATATCCACACCATGGACATCGTCAAGCGGCTGATGGATTATGGCTTCCACCCGCCGACGGTCTACTTCCCGCTCATCGTTCCCGAGGCCATCATGATAGAACCCACCGAGACCGAGAGCAAGGAGAGGCTAGACGCTTTCATCGAGGCGATGGTCCAGATTGCCAAGGAGGCCAAAGAACAGCCGGATCTTTTGCATGAGGCACCGCACACCACCCCCGTGAGGCGCCTGGACGAGGTGAGGGCTGCCCGGCATCCGGTGCTAAGGTGGATGCCGAAATAGGCATGAAAAACGGGTTGCTCAGTCCCTTTGAGCAACCCGTTTAAAATACGCAGCATTCCCGGCCATATCGAAAAGTCAGGCCCAATTCCTGGGCCATCGCCTTTGCCTCCCGCGATGGACTTACGATCTTATTGACGCCGGCCCTCACAGCTAAGGGGTCGAGCCGGGCTCGGTAATCTCCGTGGGGTCGCATGCATCCTAAATGGATGGGTACATTGGGGAAGCAGATCCTAGCTTCCGCCAAGATGTCCACTACGGCTTCGATAGGCGGGGGCTTTCGGTCAGCATAACGGGTTCCAGGAGTGGGGATCAGGACGAGGAAAACCAGACCCTCTGTCCCCAGTCTCTTTAGGATCTCCAAAGCTCGATGCTCATGGCCGAGCTCCCCACCTTTGAGCCCGATGGTGATGTGGGTGAAGACCTTTGCATACCTCCGTGCGGCCTCGTAGCTTTTGACATAGTCTTCCACACCGCGATCCAGGCCGTAGACCTCGTGGATCGTCTCATCGTCGCCCACGAAATCGAAGGACACGGCATCCACATAGGGGGCTATCCTCCGCATATCGGCCTCCTCGATGAGCCCCACGTGCCAGTTCATCTTGCGCCCTCGACGGATGACTTTGATCTCCTCTAGATGTTCGGTCACGGGCACCCTTCCCCGTTTGTCACAGCCGCCGGAGATAAGGCAGCTGGTAGCTCCTCTTATTTTCCCTTGTGCTTCCCAGATGGGGGTCATGTGGCGGAGGTAATGGCCTCCACAATGGGCGCAATTCAGCTCACAATAGCTGCCTGTGAGGCTGATGAGGGCTGTGTCTAAGGGGTAGTCGAATTCGATCTCCAAGGGGAAGTTAGCCCTCCTGACCTGCCAGGCCTTCTCCAGCTTCGCATTCATTCTATCTTGTTCCCCAGAATGCATCGGCTCTCCGCCAATGATTTTCTCACAATGCTCGGAAGATAGATCGTCGCTGAAGGGCGTGCGGCATTGCTTCCCCAGTGCTCGATGATGACATCCATCAGCTCACTGGATTCAACATCGGTATGGTTATCTGGATTGGGGCCATGGCGGAAGTTGAAGGCATCCACCTCCTCTGCGTACGGTTCCCAGGATGTTTCCCATAGCCATAGGGCATAGTTCATATCCCGCTGCTCGAATAGATCCATCTGATCGTCTATGAAGTCAGCTGCGCCTGGTTCCCAGCGCATCACCCCGAATTCGTTGGCAGCTACGGGCACGTCGTGTATGGCCGTGAAGCTGTCCACTGTCGAGAGCAGATCATCCAGCCAGGCTCGATCCACCTGGTCATCACTCCCGTCATCGTCAGCATCGAATATGCCTGGGTAAGTATTGGTGAGGGCAGGTGGTTCCTGATGGGTGTAGACGAAGGGCTCATATTGGTGCACTATGTAGACTGTGCGCTGGTCTCCAGTTGGCTTAAGGTAAGGTAGCCACTCCGCAGCACTGTAGCCCATCCCGCCAATGAGGATAGGAGTGTTAGGATCGACCTCGCGGATGGCGGCGGTGATGCGGGGGTAGAGCTGAGTCCAATCGTACAACGTGCCTCCATACTGAGCGTAGAACTCCTCCGGATCCCAAATGTCCAAGGGGTCACCTGCGGGGAAGCTGCCCACCTCGTTGGAGTTGGGCTCCACCATCAGATCATAGCCCACCACAATGGGGTTATCTTTGTAGCGTTGGGCGGTATAACGCCACATTTCCACCCAGGCATCCTGGGCTGCCTGATCCGCCCAGACGCGGTTGTTATAGTAGGTGGGATCAAACCAACCCCCCTCGGGATCGCTGACGGTATCCTCACCCCAGAAGGCCCAGAACTCGCTGCGGCCCGGCCCGGTGCGGAAGCTTATCACAGCGAACATGTTGGCCCGGGCTATCATGGTCAGTAGGTTGTCCAGGTTGTCCTGGATGTCCTCATCGAGGGTATAGGGCGGGGTTTCGGTGAACAGGCCAGGATGGGAGATGTTGACGTAGTTGGCGCCCAGCGCGGCCAGGCGGTCAAAGTCCTCCTGGGTGTAGGGTGGCCCCACAGGGCCAGGTCCCATGAAGGTGGGGCCGTCTAACTCGGGGTAGACGCGGCGCTGATAGATGTTCGCGCCGCGCAGTTGGGTGCCATTCGCCCACAGCGCCCACTTGTTGGGGCCGGGCGTTGCCTCGCCCGTGGGCGTAGGGGTAAGCATCTCTGTCGGTGTAGGGGTCGGCGTGGGCGTGACCGTCGAGCTGGGGGGCGCGGCCATCCCCTGGATCACCACGGCGGCGGCCGTATCCAGCATAGGCAGGGTCACGCTCAGCCGGCCGTCGCTGACGCTCTGGTCGAGAGGGCCGCCGGCTCCGCCCGGGGCATTCCATATGACCGACGTGGGAGCAAAGGAGTGAGGTAATCGGACGCTGATGCCGAGGTCACCGTAGGTCCGTGTCCGGTCGAAGTTCACCAGAGTGATGATGATAAACGGGCCATCGGTATTTATGCCTGTGCGGGCCTCGATCAGCACCCGCCCCTTGTCAACATCCGGGAGGTCGGTGGTCAGCACGTCGCTGGTCACGGCGCTGAAGGGATAGATGGTCACCCCATCCAGTGCATTGACCGCCCGTGGCCGGCACCACTCGTCCCTGCTGCCCGTATCCCCGGTCACGGCCAACCTGCCCCCCGCGGCCGTGTAGGCGCGCAGCAGTGCCGCTTCGGCGTCGCTCAGACAGGCGGCGTCAGGCAGCACCAGCCAGGCGTAGCGCATTAGCTCGCCCAGCGACCACTGGCCGGTCACAATGTCGAAGGGGATCTGAGCTTTGAGCAAATCCTGCGCCCGGTTCCTGTACTCCTTGATGTAAACCGTGTCCTCATAGTCAAACTTGTCCTCACCGGCGTTCTCGCCGTCGAGGAAGTCGCGGGTCCGCGGGCTGTACCATACCGCCACATCGGCCATGGAGGTACTGTGGTAAGCCAGGCTGGCATTGGCCGCCAGCCAGGGGAAGACAAGGGGGCGGCTGCCGGTGGTCTCGTCCACCATCTCCGGCCCTTTGGCCTCGTAGAAATTGGCCCCCTCCGCCAGGTGGATGCCGGCCTCGCGCAGGCTGTCATCCACTCCTCCGGCGTAGGTCAGGATCCAGCCCGGCTTGCCTTTGTTGGCTGCTGTGGCGAATTTAACCATCAGCGCATAGTCGCGCCACTGCTTAAGGGTCGCCCACTTCATGCCGCTGCTGTCCTGATCCACAGGTTCCAGCTCATGGGCTGTGGCCACATGGGGGTTACCGATGAACTCCAGCGGGTCCTGGGCATACTGGGTGACGAAGTTTGAGTCCATCCCCCAGTTCTCGGTGAAGCAGACCAGATCCGGGTCCACCGCCCGGGCAGCGGCGCACATGTCCTCCACGAAGCGGGCGATGGAGGTCATGCGCCAACGGACGAACTGCCGCCAGGCCAGGTCATCCCAATCCTTCGCAGGGATGGTGGCGTGGCCGTAGGCGGCCTGGAATGCAGCCCGGCTGTAAGAGTCGTGGGAGGGCCACAGGTCGTCGAACTGGCCGATGGAGGTTGGCAGGTAAGCGACATCCATCCATAGCCCGTCGGTCCCTGTGGCGGCGATCTCTCGGATGCGGCCGATGTAGAAATCCCGGTAGGGGGATTCCGGCGATAGCCAGACGTCCAAGTCGTCTTCTTCAAGCCAGGGGACATCCTCCACACCCCTGAATTGAAGGGGATTGCCGCGGCGATCGATCTGCATCCACTGGGGATGTTCGGCCGCCGGATTGCGCCCGCTGGCGGCGCATCCTTCGCACACCAGTTCCAGGCTGGTGAGGTACCAGACGACCTTAAGGCCCTTGGCATGGGCACGGGGCAAGACCCTATCGCGCATTAAGGCCAGCACCTGATTAAACTCGTTATCATCAGCCCAGGCGGTATAACTCCAGCCGGTGGGTGCGTCGGCAATGAGCACGGTGACGCCATCGTCGGCCGCCTGTTGGAGCTTGGCATCGATCTCAGCGTCGCTCATCTCTGGATCGAAGGAGGCGCCGGCCAACCGTGCCTCAAAGGCCCAATCGGGGAAGGGAGGTATAGCAGGTGTCTGTGTGGCTGTAGGTGGCGGAGAGGGTGTAGTTGTTGGTGTGGACGTTAGCGTGGGCGTGTTGGTCGAGAAGGGGGACCAACTCCTGGCTACCCAGGGCAGGTAACACTTGAAAGTCATGGAAGCGAGGCCTTGTAAAGAGGGGTGAGCACGTGTTAGCCCAGATGAGAACAGGCACAGCAGGAGCAAAGCGATCCCGATAGTCAGCAGGAAGGGTGTGCGCTTCATCTATGCTCTCCTTGCGAAGGAATCGCCCTTCTCCACAGCGTCCAGCCGGTCAGCGTGCCATCATCGAGGAGGGATGGTTCCTCAGCACCAGCGGCAGGTAGATGCGCCAGCCAGATGGGGCAGCACCGCAGACCTCGACCTCAACATCGTCCAGATAGAAGCTGGTGGGGTTTGCTGCGTTGGTCTCAGCATGGAAGGTTATGCCCACCATGTGGCCGGCATAGCTACCCAAATCGAAGGTGCTCTGATGCCAGGCGTCCCTGGGCGAGCTGTTAGTAAGGGTCTCGATGACCATTTCCTGGCCCTCCTTACCGACTACCACAACCATGACATCTGCTCCGGGATTCGGATCAGCGCTCTCCACATACCACCAGTAGGAGAGGGTAATAGAGGTGGCGGTAGGTGGAAGTTCTACGCCGGCGAAGAGCTCGTCAACGGCGTTATTCACCCTGCCCAAGCGGACGCTGTGGATGCCGCCGTGGGCATGGGTGGTGGTGACCTGTGTCCCGCCGGCTGTGCCCCATGGTGGAAGGAGGCCGGCTTCGAAGTCGCCGTTGGGCAGGACGTTCTCACAGGGGGCAACAGCAGTTGTGTACCGCCAGAGGCTCTGGCCGTCCGTTCCGGCGAACACCGTCTGCGGGCTGCCTGGGGCGACGCCCAGCGCTGTGACGTAACGGCTCCATGGCGGCGAGCCCAACTGGGTCCACGAACCGCCCCGATCCGTGGACACGAAGACGCGGACAAAGGCGGCGTAGAGGGTACCATCGCTGATGTAGTTGGGCGAGAGCGCCAATTCGTAGACGTACAGGTCGGTCAGCCCGTTGTTGACCGCGCTCCAGGAGCTCCCGCCATCGGCGGATTTGAAGACCCCACCGCCATCGGTCCCGGCGAAGAGGGTGTGGTCGGTGGCATAGCCTGGCGAGATGGCCAGGGCGGTCACGTTCAAGTTAGCGAGTCCGTTGTTGACCGCGCTCCACGAACTGCCGCCGTCGGTGGATTTGAACACCCCGCCGCCGCTGGTCCCGGCGAAGAGGGTGTGATCACTGGCGTAGTTAGGGGAGATGGCCAGAGCCTGCACCTGCTTTGAAGGGAGCCCGGCGCTGGCATCGCTCCAGGAATTGCCGCCGTCGGTGGACTTGAAGACACCCCCGTTCCTGGTGCCAACGAAGAGGGTATGGTCGGTGGCATAGCCTGGGGAGATGGCTAGAGATATCGCGTTCAGATCGGTTAGCCCGCTGTTGACCGCGTTCCAGGAATTGCCGCCATTGGTGGACTTGAAGACCCCACCGCCGTAGGTTCCGGCGAAGAGGGTGTGGTCGCTGGCATAGCCTGGCGAGAGGGCCAGGTCCGTCACCCACAAGTTGGTCAGTCCACTGCTGGCTGCTACCCACGAGCCGCCGCCGTCGGTGGATTTGAAGACCCCACTGCTGTAGGTCCCGGCGTAGATCGTGTGATCGCTGGCGTAGTTGGGAGAGATGCCCAGGGCCATTACATAGATGTTAGTGATGCCATTACTGGCCGTACCCCAGGAACTGCCGCCATCGGTGGACTTGAAGACCCCACCGCCGTAGGTTCCGGCGAAGAGGGTGTGATCGCTGGCATAGCTTGGCGAGAGGGCGAGCGATTGCACGTGGGTGTTGGTCAGCCCGTTGTTGACCGTGCTCCAAGAACTACCGCTGTCGGTGGATTTGAACACGCCCCCGTAGGTCCCAGCGAAGAGGGTGTGATCGGTAGTGTAACCCGGCGAAAGGGCCAGAGCATATACGTACAGGTCGGTCAGCCCATTATTGACCGCACCCCAGGAGCTGCCGCCATCGGTGGACTTGAACACCCCGCCGCCGCTGGTCCCGGCGAAGAGGGTGTGATCACTGGCGTAGCCTGGCGAGAGGGCGAGCGATTGCACCATGGTGTTGGTCAGCCCGCTATTGACCGCGCTCCATGAACTGCCCCCGTCGGTGGATTTGAACACCCCGCTGTAGGTGGCAGCGAAGAGGGTGTGGTCGCTGGCATAGTTAGGGGAGATGGCCAGGGCGGTCACGTTCAAATCAGTGAGCCCATTGTTGACCGCGCTCCAGGAGCTGCCGCCGTCGGTGGACTTGAAAACCCCGCCCCCGTAGGTCCCGGCGAAGAGAGTGTGATCGGTGGGATAGTCAGGGGAGGTGGCCAAGGCGTACACGTGGAAGTGCGTGATGCCCGTGTTGACCGCTTGCCATGTGTTCCCCCCGTCAGTGGATTTGGAGACGCCGCCGTGCAAGGAGCCATTGAAGACCGTCTTGTCAGTGGCGTAGCCAGGCGAGATGGCCAGCGCCCTGATCTGTTCGTAGGTAAGGCCGGTGTTAGCCGCCGTCCACGTGCTGCCTCCATCGGTAGATCTGAAGATCCCGCCCTCCGAGGTACCAGCGAATATGGTGTGATCGCTGGGATAGTTGGGGGAGACAGCCAGGGCCTTGATGATGCCTCCGTACATCCCTTGGGAGCTTTGCACCCAGGTACTTCCGTTGGTGCCATGAGCAGACCAGCCAACAACCGAGTTGGCAATGAGGGGTACCATCAGCGCCATCAGCATACCGATCAAAGTCATTCGGGTTCGCATCTTTCTCTCCTCTCAATAATCGTCCCCTGGAGGTTTTGTATCCTACTCTTCTGGTAAAGGCAATGCCCTGTTCTCTGCTTTACAGGCATTTTACCCCAAGCTTTGCAAAAACGCAATGGGAGGCACCTCCCCTATAGGGCAATCGCATTTTTATCCCATGAGGACCTTAAGTAGATACTTTTCATCCAGTGCTGCTTTCAGCCGCTTGGCTTTTATGCCAACTTTGGCGGTCTTCTCCTGGTGCAGCAAATTGAGGGCAACATGTCGTAGGATGGCGAAGTTCTGGGCGCCGTTGCCTTTGCGAATACGGCTGTCATCTTCCCGGAAAACCACGTCCAGCACCCAGTGAACCTGATTCTCGATCTTCCAATGGCCGCGCACCGCATACAGCACTTGTTGCACATCATTGCCGAGGCTTGTAATGTAGTAGCGAGTTTTTCGGGTGACCTCTTCCCCTACCCTCCGCTCCGCATGCACTTTTACAATTGCGTTGAGTTTGGGCCAATCCGCGAATTGGCGGACATAGTCCAGAAAGTCAGATTCCGTGATCGTCCAGCAGCGACGAATTTCAATACGACCGTGGCCTTTATCAACCGTTTGATGGAAGTCGTGTTCAACATCGCGAAACCCTATCTCTTCAGCGTAGGCAAAGAGATCCGCAACCTCCCTATGGAGATTCCCTTGGTTGGCCTTCAGGGCCAACACATAGTCCGCCTTTCGGTCAACGATCTTCTCTGCTATCTCGCGCTGACAGGCGATGGCATCCACAGTGACGATACAACCGGCGATATCCAGGACCTCCAAAAGCTCTGGAATGGCCGTGATTTCATTAGATTGGTCGTCTACTTTCACCTGCCCCAAGACCAACCGGTTGGCGGTTGCCCAGGCACTGACCATCTGGATCGCCGCTTTGCCCAGGGTGCGATCGTGTGAACGGCGCAAGGTTTTCCCATCTACAGTGACCACTTGCCCTGTGGAATACTTTATTCCACAGGGCTTGCCCCTTGGTCACCCTCTGCACCGCCTCAATCCAGGAACGGAAGCACCGCTGGAATTGCTCAGGATCCAACCGCCTGAATACCCGACTGAAGGTGTCATGGGAAGGAATGCCGTGAGGCAACTTCAGGAAGGTACGCAGCCATTGCTCCTTAGTGCGGCCGAAGAGCTCCACTTCGACCCAGTTATCGGCGCCACAGATCACGGCACAGATGGCGATGACAATGATGTCTAGCAGAAGATGTCGTTTTCCGAAGTCGGACCGTGGATCCTCTAAAGCAGAAAAGTGCTCCATCAGGGAAGCCGTTGGATGGTTGGACATGGGTTACCCTCCTTCAACTCAGAGATGATAACCCATTTTACCTCAAATCCAAAGAAAATGCGATTGCCCTAGAACATTTTCTTGTGTTCCGTCAACGCTAAAACTCCCCAGCTTTGACAAAGCCAAAATTCCCCAATTGCGGTAAAATCATTCCAGGCACCAAGGGGAGGAGGTGGCTGGAATGAGGAAGGGGAAGAACCTATGGGATCA
>Ga0190286_1000129_pt1 | contig 38613 bp, 34 predicted proteins | sample 48691834_MG_FD_183241 | JGI IMG/M metagenome (GOLD analysis project Ga0190286, IMG submission 183241) | Hydrothermal vent microbial mat bacterial communities from Southern Trench, Guaymas Basin, Mexico - 4869-18-3-4_MG | ecosystem: Environmental > Aquatic > Marine > Hydrothermal vents >... | reverse complement strand
CAAATACACCGCGCTCACCGACAGCTACCTCAGCTACACCGAGGCGCTCACCCACGCGGGCGCGGAGCTGCGCACCGCCGTAAATATTCTTTGGATCGAGGCGGAGGACTTCTCGCCGGACCTCCTGGAGGAGGTCCAGGGGCTGATCATCCCCGGGGGCTTCGGCGAGCGCGGCAGCGGCGGCAAGATCCGCGCCATCCGGTATGCCCGCGAGCGGCGGCTGCCCTTCCTGGGGATCTGTTTCGGCTTCCAGCTCGCGGTCATCGAGTATGCCCGGAGCGTCCTCGGCTATCGGGAGGCCAACAGCACCGAGCTCGACCCCGAGACGCCCTACCCGGTGATCGACCTCCTCCCGGAGCAGCGGAAGATCAAGGAGAAAGGCGCGACGATGCGGCTGGGGGCCTCGCCGGTCTTGATCGAACCCGGTTCGCTCGCCTGGCGGCTCTACGGCCAGGAGGAGGTCCGGGAGCGCCACCGCCACCGCTACGAGGTGAACCCCGACTACATCGAGGAGCTGGAGGCCGCGGGGCTCAAGTTCTCAGGGAGGTCGCCCGACGGGCGGATGGAGATCGGCGAGCTGCCCAAGAGGGAGCACCCCTTCTTCATCGCCTCCCAGTTCCACCCCGAGTTCAAGTCCCGCCCGACCAAGCCCCATCCGCTCTTCTTGGGCTTCCTGCGAGCATGTCTCGGGCGAGAGGTCTGACCTTGGGGGCGATCCTGCTCGGGCTGGGGTTGGGAGTGGGGCTCTATCTGGCCCTGGCCCTGCGCACCGAGCCTGAGCCCTCTCGAGCTGAACCGGCCCCCTCACCGCTCAGGGTCGCCGCACGAGGCGCCAAGCTCGCCCACTACGATGAGCGAGGCCACAAGGTGTGGGAGCTGCTGGCCGGCTCGCTCGAGGTGGGACAAGGTGATGATGGGGGTGCAAGCGAGAGGGCAGTGGCTAGGGAAGTTACCCTCCGCTTCTTCGGCTTCAATGAGGATGGCAGCGACAAGCGAGAGGGTGAGCCGCTCCCGATCCTGGAGGTGCAGGCCCCCAAGCTGACCTTCTTCCGCACTAGCAGCGATCTCCTCCTCGAGGGCGGCGTCCTGGCCCGCACCCGGGAGGGGCTCGAGCTCCAGTCTGAGCGGATGCGGTGGGAGGCCGAGCAGGAGCGGCTCACCTCCCAAGATAGGGTGCGGATCACCCAGGGGGAGAACCTCCTCGAGGGGGTGGGGTTCGAGTATAGCCCCCGCGAGGGGCGGCTGGTGACCTCGAGAGCGCATCTTATCCTCGTGCTCCCTCAGGATAGACGGAGCCCGAGCTCGGACTCCGAGTGAAGCGAAGGCGATGGACGACCTCCGGGCGGAAGGCCTGATCAAGAGCTACAACGGCCGGCGGGTGGTCGACCGGGTCTCACTCCGGGTCGAGCCGGGGAAGATCGTCGGCCTTTTAGGGCCGAACGGCGCGGGGAAGACGACCACCTTCCAGCTCATCATCGGGCTGATCGCACCCGAGGACGGCCGGGTGCTCCTCGGCGGGAGGGATGTCACCCGGCTGCCGTTCTGGCGGCGGGCCCGCCTGGGGATCAACTACCTCCCCCAGGAGCCCTCGGTCTTCCGCCACCTCACCGTGGAGGAGAACCTCCAGCTCGTCCTGGAGAACCTCGAGCCCTCCCCGAGGAGGCGTCTTGTGCGGATCGGGGAGCTGCTCGAGCGGCTGGAGCTCACACCGCTCGCCCGCCGGCGGGCCGACTCACTCTCGGCGGGTGAGCGCCGCCGGGTGGAGATCGCCCGGGCGATGGCGACCAATCCGGCGTTCCTCCTGCTCGATGAGCCCTTCTCCGGGATCGACCCCAAGAGCGTCCAGGAGGTCCAGCGGATCATCTTCGCGCTGAGAGGGGAGGGTCTCGGGCTGGTGGTCACCGACCACAACGTCCGGGAGACGCTCAAGGTCACGGACTTCGCCTACCTGGTGAACGAGGGGAAGATCCTGCTGGCAGGAACCCCAGAGGAGATCATCGCTAATCCGCTCTCGAGGCGCTTTTACCTGGGCGAGGACTTCCGGCTCTAAGCGGAAGGGGGATGATCCGCCCCCCAATTGCATCAGGAGGCGCCCTCCGAGACCGCCCGCTCTCGCTCTTGCTCCTGTTCTTCCTTGGCCCTGGCCGCCTCCTTGGGCCGATAGAGCTGGTAGTGGAGGATGAGCCAGCCGAACCCCGCGATGAGCAGGACGCTCACCGCTTGGGCGATCCGCACCGAGCCCCAGACCAGGGCATCGCCCCGGAAGAACTCCACCGCGAAGCGCACCAGCGAGTAGGCCACCAGGTAGGAGGAGACGATGAACCCATCCTTGTGAGGACGGCGGCGGAGCCACCACCAGATCAGCCCGAAGATGATGAGGTCCCCGACCATCTCATACAGCATCGCGGGGTGGAGGCGCATGGTGTCGAACGGCGCGGTCTGGCGGGCGTAGCTGTAGGCCGGGGTCCCCCGGGCGAACTCCAGCCCGAACGGCGCCGGCAGGTAGGTCTTGATCCCGTAGGCGTCGCCGTTGAGGAAGTTGCCGATCCGGCCGAGCGCCTGCCCCAGGATGACCGCCGGGGCGAGCGCATCGGCGAACTGCCAGAACCCGAGCTTCTTCCACTTAGCGAAGATCAGGAGCGCGAGGAAGCCCCCCAGCAGCCCGCCGTGGATCGCCAGCCCGCCCTGCCAGATCTTCCAGATCTCACCAGGATGGCTCCAGTAGTAGTGCTCTCCCGCGGTGTCAGTGTAGAAGAGCACATACCACAGCCGGGCGAAGATGATCCCCAGCGGGACGGAGATCAGCACGAAGTCGAGGATATCGTCGGTCTTCAGGGCCAGCCCCCTGCGGCGGACCTCCGCGCGGACGAGGAAGATCCCCACGATGATGGCGATCACATACATCAAGCCATACCAGCGCACGGTGAGATCATACCCGAAGAGCTTCACACTGAAAGCGATCGGATGCATCTCTCCTCCTTTTCCGCTTGGCTTCCCTCCAACACAAGGGCAGATCCAGGTCGAGTTTGCCCCATATTTTATTGCTCCACCCCTCGGGGGTCAACAAGGCGTAAAGCAGGGTGCTTGCGACCCCTTCCCCAGGCTAGCTTATACTTAGCGCAGGGATGAACCCTGGTAAGCGAAGGTGGAGCTGGGCGCGGGCGCTCGCCCCCCTCTCCGGCGGGCTGCTGGCGTTGGCCTTCTCCGGGCCGGAGCTGCCACTGCCGCTAGATTGGCTGGTCTGGGTCGGGCTCATCCCCCTCTTCTTCGCGTTGGAGCGGTGCGCCTACCTTGGGGGGCTGAAGCGCGCCCTCCTCGGGGGAGTGAGCTTCTTCGGGCTCCTGCTCAGGTGGCTCTATCCCCTGGGGGAGTGGACCGGCCCGGTGATCCTGCTTTTGCACCTCCTCCTCGCCGGCTACCTGGGGCTCTACTGGGGCGCCTTCGCGGTGGGCTACCTCCTCCTCCGGAGGCGGCTCAAGCCGCTCCCGCTGGCGCTCGCGGTCCCTGCCCTATGGCTCGCACTGGAGCTGGCCCGCGCTGCCGGGCCGCTCGGGTTCACCTGGGGCGATCTCGGCTATGCGCTCTACCGCCGGACGGGGCTGATCCAGGCGGCGGCATACGCCGGGGTGTGGGGGCTATCCTTCGCCATCGTGTTGGTCAACTACCTGCTCTTCCTGGCCCTGAAGAGGCGGAGCCCCTGGCCGCTCATCGCCGTAGGCGCGGTCTTCTTAGGACTCATGCTGCCTAGCTTGGCTGATGTGGGCAAGCTGTCAAGACCAGGGGAGGGCCAGCTCCCAAAGGTAAAGGTCGCTATCGTCCAGCCGAACATCCCTCAGCGGGCCAAGTCCTCGCCCCAGCTAGCCGGGGAGCTGCTCGCTAAATACCAGAGGCTGCTGGAGCGGGTGAGCCCGGGGGAAGTTGATCTAGTAGTCCTACCCGAGTCGATCCTGCCGGGGTATCCCCTCCGCCAACGGGAGCTCCTCCAGCCGTTCCTCGACTTCGCCAGGGAGAGGGGGGTCCACCTATTGCTCGGCACCCTGGACTACCGCCAGGGGCGGTTCTACAACTCGGTGGTGCTCATCTCACCTCGGGGTGAGGTGGTCGCCCAATACGACAAGGTCAAGCTGGTCCCCTTCAGCCCGGAGTATCTCCCCGGGAGGGGCCTCCTCGAGCGGATAGGCTTAAAGGGCCTGATCGCCAGGGTGGCGCCGGTCAATCTCACCCCCGGCGGGGGCTACCACCCGTTGAGTTCACCCGGGGGCTTGAAGGGCCTTGCCACGCCGATCTGCTTCGAGTCGATCTTCCCGAGGATCTCGCGGGAGTTCGTCCGAGCCGGCGCCAAGCTCCTCATCACCCTCACCAACGACGCCTGGTTCGGGAGGACCACCGCGCTCCCACAGCACTTCGGGATCGGGGTCCTCCGGGCGGTGGAGACCCGCCGCTGGTTCGTCCAAGCGGCCAACACCGGCATATCGGGGATCGTCTCCCCCCGGGGGGAGGTCCTCGCCCGCTCGGCGATCGGGGAGGAGGAACTCATCTACGGCGAGGTCGAGCTGCTGGAGGAGGGGCAGACCTTCTACGTCCGGTTCGGCGACTGGCTGGGCTGGCTCGGGCTGATCTATCTCTTTTATACCGGTCTTGTGGGACCGCTCCTGCGAAGGAGGGTTCCTAGGAGCATTTATTTATCCTCCTAGCTCGAACGAGCGTGTCTGCGTAAGAGAGGGGGTCTGCACGGTGATCCCATACTTATCCCAGAGGTAATCGAGGTATGGGTTGCTATCGATGGTAATGCCCTCACCTGTCACCAGCCCTGAGTCCTCATCCGGGATGCAGTCGGTCAGATCTATTGTGGCGGGGGCTTGGCTTATGAACTGCACGGAGCTCATGTTGGTCACCCCGTCATCGCCGCCAAGGTCGGTCAGAGGGATGGTCAGGGTCAGGACATTCCCCACGACGGTGGGCACAGCGTCGCCCACGTCAGTGAACCCCGTCGTTTCGATGATGTCGTAGTTGCCGGCGGCGTTCCTGTAGATGAGATCGACCGAGAAATCGGCCCCGAGGGCTGATACGGCATAGCATGGGCAGATGGCGTTGAAGGACGGGATCCCGGTCAAGATGCTCTGATCGACGTCGAAATCGATCCACCCGCAATAGAGCCCATCGGCAACGGTGCAAGTCGTGCCCGCCGGGGGGATCGAGGGCGGTGTAGCCGGGTCGAAGGTGATGGTGACGGTCAAGGTGGTCGAGGTCCGCGAGGTCTTTATACTCTCGATGTCGTAGTAGCCCGGTGGCCAGACCCAGGCATCGCCGAGCCCGTCGACGAGCCCGGCGGTGATCGGCGGCTTGATGGTGACGGTGGCGGAGGCAGTGATATTGGGATTGCTCACCAAGGTCGCGGTCACGGTGGCATTGGTGACCTCGGTCACAGTCGCCGGAGCGGTGTACACCCCGTCTTGAGTGATGGTGCCCGGGCCGGCGGTGACGCTCCAGATCACAGGGACTGGATTACCCAGGTGGTTCGTGGCGGTGAAGGCGACACTCTCCCCTCCTTCTATTATCGCCGAGACCGGGGTGACGATGAGCGTCGTTACCTGCAAGCACCCTGTCAGTATGGCCCCAGCGGACCCCAGCATCAAGCCGACTAAGAGGGCTCTTCTAAACATCTAAAAAACCTCCTTCCAGCTCCTCAATATCATTATCTCCATCTCTCTAGCTAGCCCCGCTTCACAAATACCTTGGCAGGAATTGGAATTGGGGCCGGCCATCCTGCCCTTACCCTACCCTTATCTCCGATATCCGGACCCTCCTCGAGTTAGAGCCATCGCTGCTGAAGCCCAAAGGTCGGGCTTAATCTAGCCTCGTCTTGGCCGGGCCCGAAGGAAGGGAGTCAGCCGGGGTGCGGGACTTTGTCGCCGAGATCAGTGATCGGTGTCGATGCCAAGCCGGGCTAGGCCCTCATGTGCTTGATATACCTCAAGCAGTAGGGATCGAGCCCCACCAGGGCCTCCGAAGCCCTCAAGGTGTCCATGAGCTCCCGATCGGTCGGGTCGAGCAGGGCCGCATCGAGTCCGGCCGCGAGGAGCATCGCCAGGAAGGCCCGGTTGATGAGCGAGCGGCGCGGCAGCCCGAAGGAGACGTTGCTGAGGCCCACGCAGGTCTTGACCCCGAGAGCGCCCCAACGCTCCTTTATCCCCCGCACCGCCTCGAGCACCGCCCGCCCCTGCTCCTGATCGGTGCCGATCGCCATCACCAGCGGGTCGATATACACCCGCTCGGGCTCGATCCCCGCCGCCTCTAGGGCCTCGAGCAGCCGCTCGGCCTCCCGGAGGCGCTCCTCGGCCGTCTTGGGCAGCCGGCCGGGGCCCATCGCCAGGGCGATCACCTCAGCGTCGAATTCCTTAGCCAGGGGGATCAGCCGCTCCTGGAGCTTGGGATCGTTGTTGATCGAGTTGATCATCGGCCTGGGCCCAGGCCCACCTTGGCAGAGGGAGAGACCGAGCTCGATGGCCTCGGGGTTGGGGCTGTCGATGGCGAGGCGGACTCCCTCCCCCAGCTCGGCTTGGACCACCCTGATCATCCACTCTAAGTCTTCAAGCTCGCGGTCCACGCTCGCAGCGGCGTTGACATCGAGGACGGCCGCGCCGGCTTCCACCTGGGCGCGGGCCAGCCGGCGGATGACCCCCTCATCGCGGCGGCGGAGGGCCTCCCTCACCCCCCGCCGGGTCGAGTTGAGCAGCTCGCCGATGATCAGCACCGCAACCATGGCCTCCTGCCGCGCTCGAGCTTTTGCCCGCTGGGATTCTATCCCCCAGCCGGAATGGGCGCCAAATAGCTCCTAATCCTCCGAGAGGGGCGCTCAGCGGTTACAGATACAGGGGCTGGTGACCTCTTGACTCCCGATCATGAGCTGTGCTACATTCATCTCGAAGGGGGTGATGGGAGGAGAGGAAGGTCCAAGCTCGCGAGCGAAAAAAGCAAAGCAAAAAGAACCCAAGAAGGAGGTAAAAGATGAGGGTTTCTGTCAAGTTCTGCCTGCTCATCGGGCTCCTGCTCGGACTCGGGCTGGTGATGGTGCCGCTGGCCCAGTCTCAGCAGGAGAAGGTCCTGACGATCGCCTTTGACGCCGGCGACCTGAAGACGCTCGATCCGCACTTCGCTGCGGCCACCCAGGACCGCGCGGTCGTCGACATGATCTTCAACGGCTTGGTCCGCTACAAGCCCGGAGACATCACCGTCTTCGAGCCGGACCTCGCCGAGCGGTGGGAGGTCTCCGAGGACGGCAAGGTGTGGACCTTCTACCTGCGGAAGGGCGTGATGTGCCACCCCTGGGGCGGCAACCCCGGCTATGAGCTGACCGCGGAGGACGTCGTCTACTCCCTCCGGAAGTCGGCCGATCCGGCAAGGTCGGCCTATGCCGGCGAATACACCGGGATGAGCTTCGAGGCCGTCGACAAATACACCGTTAAGATCACCCTGGAGAGGCCGCTCTCCGAGGCGCTGATGCTCCCCAAGCTGGCCGACTACGCCGGCGGGTTCATCGTCTGCAAGAAGGCCGTGGAGGACCTAGGCGATGAGGCCTTCAAGACCCACCCCGTGGGGACCGGGCCGTTCATCTTCGAGAGCTACTCCCCGATGGAGAAGGTCGTCCTGGTCAAAAATGAAAGATACTTCCGCGGCGCGCCCAAGCTGGATAGGGTCGTCGTCCGCTACATGCCCGACGTCTCTGCACGGGAGTATGGCCTGGAGACCGGCGAGCTGGACGTGATCGAGGGCCCGCCGGAGCAGCCCTGGGTGGAGAAGATGCGGGCCAAGCCCGAGACGGTCGTGGACATCTTCGGCCCGGGCGAGACGGCCGTCCTCCACCTGAACATGTCCAAGGAGCCCTTCGACGACCTCAAGGTCAGAAAAGCCGTCGCCTACTGCCTCAGCCGGGCTGAGGTCCGCGCGGCGATCGGCGAGGCGATCTCCGCACCGCTGTGGGGTGCCGTGCCCGAGGTGCTCGCCGGGGGGCTGACCCGCGAGGAGGCGGCGGTCGCCGGCCTGCTCTATGAGGCCGACCGCGAGAAGGCCAGGTGGCTCCTCGCCGAGGCCGGCTACCCCGAGGGCTTCTCCGCCGAGGTGGTCATCTCCGAGCGGGCGGAATACCTCCTGCCGATGGAGAACATCCAGGCCCAGCTGCGCGAGTGCGGGATCGACATCAAGCTCAAGGTGGTCGACCACCCCACGATGCACACCTTGATCCGGCAGGACGTCAACCCGATCGTGCTGTATGTCGCCTGGCGGCCGAACGCCGATGTCTTCCTCACGAGGTTCTACCACTCCGACTCGATCGTGGTGGTCGGGAAGAAGCCCGACACCAACTTCTCCCACTACACCGGGATCGACGAGCTGATCGAGGCCGCACGGACGGAGCTGGACACCGAGCTGCAGGTCCTCTTCTGGAAGCAGGCCCAGCTCAAGCTCCTTATCGATATGGCCTCCTATCCGCTCTACATCAAGCAGTTCGTCTACGCCCGCAAGCCCTACGTCGACTACGGCTACGAGCTGAAGTCGACCCTGGCGCTCTATCCCCAGATCAACGAGCTGACCGACATCAAAAAGTAAAGCCGGGATCTGGAAGGGAAAGGGAAGAGAGGGGACGGGCTGACAGTCGATTGCATTGCAGCCCGTCCCCTCTCCGCTGTAAACTGAGCTTGTGATGGTCGGATGATCGGCTATATCATCCGCAGGATCTTGATCTCGATCCCGATCCTGCTCGCGGTCCTCACCCTGGTCTTCCTCATCGTGCGGGTAGCCCCGGGCGACCCCGCGCAGGCGATCCTGGGGGACTACGCCTCCAAGGAGGCGGTCGAGGCCCTCCGGGAGAAGATGGGGCTTAACAAACCCCTCTGGCAGCAGTATATCGAGTTCCTCTGGGGGCTGGTCCGCGGCGACCTCGGCCGGTCGATGATCAGCGGGGTGCCCGTCGCAAAGCAGGTGGCCTACGCCCTCCCCTACACCCTGGAGCTGACCCTCTCGGGGATCATCTTCGGCGCGGTGCTTGGGATCCCGCTCGGGATCTACACCGCTCTGCGGCGGAATCAGCTCCCGGATTACCTCGGCCGGGTGCTCTCCCTCGCGGGGCTCTCCTTCCCCACGTTCTACCTGGGCATCCTGCTCATCCTCGTCTTCGCCGTGGGCCTGCGGCTCTTCCCCGTGGTCGGCGGCGGCGACCTCCACGACCTGAAGGACAACCTGCGGCACCTCTTCCTCCCGGGGCTCACCCTGGGGCTGATCATGACCGCCTATGTCACCCGGATGTCGCGCTCCTCGATCCTCAACGTCCTGAACGAGGACTACGTCCGGACGGCCCGGTCAAAGGGCCTCGCCGAGCGGCTGGTGATCTACAAGCACGTGCTGAAGAACGCGCTCATACCGATCATCTCGATCATCGGGGTCTACTCGATCGTGCTCATCGGTGGCTCGGTCCTGGTGGAGATCGTCTTCTCCCGGCCGGGCCTGGGGAAGCTGATGATCGGTGCGATGCTCCAACGGGACTACATCACCCTCCAGTCGATCATGGTGATCTACGCCGGGTTCGTGGTCCTGATCAACTTGATAACCGACCTGGCCTACGGGCTGGTCGACCCCCGGATCAGGTATGAATGAGGCGAGTGCGCCAGCGGTGGCAGCGGCTGGGGTCGAGTTCTCCCCGCGGCGGAGGTTGATCCGGACCTTCCTGCGGAATAGGACCTCCGTGGTGGGGGCGGGCCTCGCCCTGGCGATGGTCTTCGTCGCGATCTTCGCGCCCTGGCTCGCGCCCTACGACCCGCTGGACCAGAACGTCTTCTTCCGGTTCACCAAGCCCGAGGCCTCCCACCCCCTGGGGACGGACTTCTACGGCCGGGACGTCCTCTCGCGGGTCCTCTGGGGCGCGCGGGTCTCGCTGCTGGTGGGGATCTCCTCGGTGCTGCTGGGGATGGCCTTCGGGATGGTCTTCGGGATGATCGCGGCTTACAAGGGCGGCAAGGTGGAGATGGCGATCATGCGCGCCGTCGATGTGATGATGTCCTTCCCCGACGAGGTCTTCGGGATCATGATCATGGTGGTGCTCGGCTCGGGGCTGGAGAAGCTGATCCTGGCGATCGCGCTCTTGTTCGCCCCGAGGTTCGTCCGGCTGGCCTACGCGCCGACCCTGGCCCTAAAAGAGCGAGATTACATCGCCGCAGCGCGGGCCATCGGTGCGAGCGATCTGCGGCTCCTGGGCAAGCACATCCTGCCGAACATCTTCGGGGAGCTCCTGGTGATGGGCACCCTCTGGATCGGGACCGCGATCCGCCTGGAGGCGAACTTGAGCTTCCTCGGGCTGGGGGTCCCACCGCCGACGCCCACCTGGGGGAACATGATCCGGACGGGGATGGACCACCTCACCGACGCCTGGTGGGTCTCGGTCTTCCCCGGGCTGGCGATCCTGCTCACGGTCTTCGCCTTCAACCTGCTCGGGGATGGGCTGCGGGACGTCATCGACCCCAAGCTGCGCGCCTAGCCTTTGCCTTTGCCTTCTTCTGCCTTCTCCTCCCTCCCCTCGCTTATCTGCCCCGGCTTTGACAATCCCCTGAGGATGTGATAGCTCATCAGTAAGATGCGGCGTGAAGAGCGCGTGCGGGTCCAGCTCGAGGCGGTGGAGTTCCTCCGGGCGCTCAAGCAGACCAGCTCTTACCAGGAGCTCTCCCAGCTCTTCGGGCTCTCGCCGGTCGTGCTCAATCGCTACATCAAGGGGCGGGTGCTCCCCTCCCCCGAGCGAGCTGAGGAGATCCTCGAGCTCCGCCGGGAGGACCTCCTCCGGGAGCAAGTGCGCCGGCTTCTGCGCTACGACGCCGACCGGTTCGTGGACAACAGCCAAGTGGTCTTCAACACGCTCCTCTTGCGGGTGATCAGCCGAGCGGTCGCACCCCGGTTCCACCACGCGGAGAAGGTCCTCACCGCCGCGGTCGATGGGATCCCGCTCGCGGTCCACCTGGCCGCCGAGCTGGGCGTGGATTGCGTCTTCGCCAAGCGGGAGCGGGAGATCGGGGTCGATTCCTTCCTGGAGACGCACTTCAAGCTGGAGAGCGGCAGGACCCTGAGCTATGTCCTCCCCAAGCTGGCGCTTCGCCCCGGCGAGCGCGTCCTGATCGTCGATGACCTGATCCGCAGCGGCGAGACCCAGCAGATCCTGATCGACCTGGCCGGTCGGGCCAAAGCGGAGGTGATCGGGATCTTCGCCTTGATCAGCGTGGGCGAGGAGGGCCTCCGCGCGGTGAGGGCGGCCACCCGGGCACCCATCGAGGTCCTGCTCCGGCTGTAATATGTAATAAGAGGCGCTATCCGCCGCTATTCTACCGCCCGGCGCCTCCCAGCCCCATTCCCAGCCCGGGCACCCTCACCTGCCGCTCCAGGAGCCGCAGCAGCCCGGAGATGATGAGCACCAGTGCCAGGTAGATCAGGGCCACGATGGTGAAGACCTCGAAATACCGGAACTCCTTTATGGCGATGGTCTTCCCCACGCCCATGAGGTCCATCAAGGTCGCCATGTAGACGATCGAGGAATACTTCAGCATCAGGATCAGCTCGTTCGACCACGGCGGGATGACCAGCCGGAGCGCCTGCGGCAGGATGACGTAGCGGATCGCCTGCCAGCGGGAGAGGCCGATGGAGCGTGCGGCCAGCATCTGGCCGGCCTTGATCGACTGGATCGCCCCTCTGAAGTACTCCGCCTGGTAGGCCGCGGTGTTGAGCCCCAGGGCGAGCACCCCCGAGACGAAGGGCGAGAGGCTGATCCCCCAGTTGGGCAGGCCGTAGTAGACGAGCAGGAGCTGCACGAGGAGCGGCGTCCCCCGGAAGAACTGGACGTAAGCGCTGGCGAGCCAGTAGAGGGCGTGCCTGCCGTAGACGCGAGCCAGCGCCAAAGCCAGCCCCAGGAAGATCCCGATGGCGATGCAGATCGCGGTGATCTCGAGGGTGATCTTCAGCCCCCCGGCTAGCTGGGGCAGCCAAGCCCAATCGAACTCCAACTGGAACCGGCCCATCTCAACCGGCCTCCCCGTAGAGCTCGGTGATCTTGCGGAGGAACTCCGCCGTTCGGGGGTGCTTCGGCGCGACGAAAAGCTGCTCCGGCGGGCCCTGCTCCACGATCACACCCTTCTCCATGAAGATGATCTCGTCGGCGACGGAGCGGGCGAACCCCATCTCATGGGAGACCACGACCATCGTCATCCCCTCGCGGGCCAGCTTGATCATCACCTCGAGGACCTCGCCGATCAGCTCCGGGTCGAGCGCACTCGTCGGCTCATCAAAGAGGATCACCTTGGGGTTCATCGCCAGCGCTCGGGCGATCGAGACCCGTTGCTGCTGCCCGCCGGAGAGCTCCGCGGGGTAGGCCCTCGCCTTGTCGGCCAGCCCGACCCGCGCAAGCTCCCGCAGGGCGATCTCCGTGGCCCTCTTCTTGTCGAGCCTCTTCACCTTGAGGAGGCCCAACCGGACGTTGTCCAGCGCCGTCAGGTGGGTGAACAAGTTGAAGTCCTGGAAGACGAAGCCGATCTGGGCTCGGATCTTGTTGATGTCCGTCTTGGGATGGGTCACCTCCACGCCGTCGAGCCAGACCCTCCCGCTGTCCGGCGGGGTGAGCCGGTTGATACATCTGAGCAGGGTCGACTTGCCCGTCCCCGAGGGGCCGATGATCACCTTGGTCTCGCCGCGGCGCACCTCGAAGGAGATCCCCCGGAGGACCTCCTCCCGGCCGTAGCGCTTGTGCAGGTCCTCGACGATCAGGATGGCCTCGCTCCGGCTCACCATATCATATCAGCGCGCGATCACCGACCGGCCCCTTACCCCCTTCATCTGGAAGCCGGGGATGGCCACCCGCCGCTCGAGGAGCCCCAGGAGCCAGTTCCCCCCGTAGGTGAGCCCCAGGAAGATCAACGCCACGGTGATGTAGGCCAGCATCGCAAGGTCGTAGTGCCGGACCATGATGTAGCGGGCGTGGCGGAGGACCTCGTTTACCCCGATGGCATAGGCCAGCGTGGTATCCTTGATCACCGAGGAGAACTCGTTCGACCAGGCGGGGATCGCGAGGCGCAATGCCTGGGGCAGGACGACATGGAAGATCGCCTGCCAGCGGGAGAGGCCGATGGAGCGTGCGGCCAGCATCTGCCCCTCGGGGATCGACTGGATCGCCCCCCGGAAGATCTGCGACTGATAGCCGGAGGAGCGGAAGCCCAGCGCGAGCACCGCGGCGGTGAAGGCGTCCAGCTCCAGGCCGAACTGGGCCGTGCCGAAGAAGAACAGGAACAAGAGGACGAGCGCCGGGACCCCTCGGAAGAACCACTCCCAAGCGAAGGCCACCGCGGCGATGAACCTGTTGCTATAGACCTGGAGCAGGGCGATGAAGATCCCCACGACCAGCCCCAGGGAGATCAGCGCCAGGAGCAGCGCGAGGTTGATCAGGGTCGCCTGCAGGAGGTCCGGCAGGCTGCGCCCGATGATGGCGAGGTCCGCAAGGAAGCCGAAGAGGCGAGCTGCGAGCCCCTCCCAGAGTGCGCCCAGACCGTCGATCTCAGCTCACCCTCCCCCGCTGAGGCAGGTGTGGTGGTGAGAGGGGGCAAGGCAAGGCTATCCACCCGTGCCGTGCCTTGGCCTTGCCCCCTCTTTCCAGCCCTACTCGGCCGTCTTCTCGGCCATGCAAGCGGCGTAGCCCTCGATGTCCTTCTCCACCAGCAGCCTGTCCTTGCAGGCCAGGTAAGCGGCCTCGATCACGTCCGAAGGAGGGCCGAAGTAGGCCTTCACCAGGTTGTCCCAGGGTGAGCCGGGGACGATCACCAGCTCAGCAGCGGGCCACTCGCCGATGACCCGCAGCCCGAGCTCCTCCTTGCCGGAGTTGATCTTCGGGAGCAGGCCCAAAGGATCGCCCTCGGCGACCAAGAACCCGAAGAATTCATAGGTCATGATGATCCCGGCGATGGTCAGCTCGGGGTAGGCCTTCACCGAGGCCTTCGAGGCCGGCTCGTCCTGGATGACGGCGTCGATCCGCCCGTGGACCAGATCGAGGACCGCCAAAGGATAAGTCTCATATAGGACCAGCTCCACGGGGACGCCCTTGGCGATCAGGTTCTCCTCGACCCAGGCCGCACCGGTGGTCCCCCGCTGGGCGCCCACCTTGCCCGTGGGACCCATCCCGCTGAGCGCGGTGACGATGTTCAGTCCGGAGTCCTTCCGGATCAAGACCGCCTGGTTCGAGAGGTAATAGGGCGTGGAGAAGTCGACGACCTCCTCCCGCTCGGCGGTGATGGTGAACCCCGAGGCGCCGATGTCGCACTTACCGGCCTGGACCGCGGGGATGATCGCATCGAAGGCCATGTTCTGGATGGTGATCTCATACCCCTTGAGGATCGCGATCATCCGCATCACGTCCAGGTCGAACCCGAAGAACTGCTCCTGGCCGGTGAGCTTGGTGGTGACCATCTCGAAGGGGTCCCAGGGGATGTCGGAGCAGACGATGTAGGGCTCCTGCTGGGCCTGAGGGATGAGGCTCACTCCTACTGCTAGGGCAAGGGCGAGGGCCAAGACAGCCATAAGCCTCAAGCTGCCGATCCGCATCCGCTACCCACCTCCTTGGAGAAGCTATTTTTATCGAGGGGATTGTAGCATGGATCACCTTGGGGAGTCAACGGAAAGGACCGGTGCGCCAATTGCTCCCCTCAAGACCCGAGCTGTAGCATTAAGCTGGGGGCGATGCCAATGGCGGGGACGAAGGGCCAGTTGCGCGTCCGAGAGGCGAGCGCGAGGGACTTCCCGGGGATCATCGAGCTGGGCAAGGTCTCCTTCCCGCGGGAGATGGAGGTCTTCGGCTTCGACCAGGAGATGGTCGCCCGCCAGGTCCGCCTCTACCGCTGGGTCAGCTTGATCCAGCGGCTCACCGGACGGTTCTTCTTCAAGCTATATGTCGGCGAGCTCGGCGGGGAGCTCGTGGGCACGGCCACGCTCGCCCGCGAGGGCGAGGCCTGGTATATCGGGATGGTGATGGTCGCGCCGGAGCACCGCCGGAAGGGCTTCGGCCAAGCGCTGGTGGAGTTCGTCTGCGAGGAGGCCCGATCTCGAGGCGTCCCGCGGGTGATCCTCCACGTCCGCGAGGACAACGCCCCGGCGAAGGCACTCTACCAGAAGCTGGGCTTCGAGCTGTTCGAGCGGGAGTTCCACCTCGTCCGGGAGTTCGCCGACATCGAGCCCGCATCGATATCGAGCGAGGAGGTGGTCCTCCCCGAGGGCTACCGTCTCCGGCGGGTCGGGCCGTTCGACCGGCAGGCCTTCCAGCTCCTGGATGAGTGCCGCGAGGAGCGCGCCGCTCAGATCTATGGCCCCTCGGCCTACCCGCCGCTCTACGTCCGGCTGGCCTTCCGGCTCTTCCGGCCACAGCTCATCGAGCGCTACGCGATCATGCACGACGGCGACCGGATCGGGGTCTACTCCTTCCGGTTCACCAGTCCCAGGGAGGCCGCCCGCGCGGGAGTGGCCCTCCGCCGGGAGCACCGCGGGCGGGGGCTGGAGAAACCCTTACTCCTACGGGCACTCCGGCGGGCCAAGGAGCTCGGCGCGCCCAAGCTCGGGACGGTGGCCGACGAGGGAGAGACCGCGCTGCTTGGGGCCTGCGATGAGTTGGGCTTCGCCCGGCCGTTCGTCATGGAGGGGATGGTCAAGCAGCTCCGCTGATCCGCGTGCCCGGGGGCGGCTCCCCCTCCGGCTCCAGCAGCACGACCGCCCCATCCCTCAGCACCACACCCAGGACTAGCACCTCGGAGGTGAAGCCCGCGATCCGCTTCGGCGGCAAATTCGCCACCGCGATCACCCGGCGGCCGAGCAGCTCCTCCTTGGAGTAGAGCCGGGTGATCTGGGCACTCGACCTCCTCACCCCGAGCGGGCCGAGGTCGATGAGGAGCTTATAGGCCGGCTTGCGCGCCTCGGGGAAGTCCTCGACCTGGACGATCCGCCCCACCCGGAGTTCGAGCTTCTCGAAGTCGGGGTAGCTGATCTGGGTCTGGGTCCGAGCCCGGGCCTGAGCTCGAGCTTGGGACATCTCCACTAGCTAACCTAACTGCCTAACCGCCGCAGACGCGCTCCCCACGGTAGCGATAGTTCCAGAGCGCCTGAGCTCGCCGCAGCGCGAGCGTGTTGTAGAACGGCCACTTGGCCATCACCGCGGGATCCTGGGCCTTCTCCAGCGCCGTCCGGAGGAGCGAGCAGAAGAGCTCCCACTCCCGCTCCGGCTTGGCGTAGTAATCGGCGTAGTTGACGTAGTTCTCCAGGTAGTCCGGCCCGAGCTGGATCGACCGCTCGAAGTGGGGCTTCGCCCGCTTGCGACTCCCGCCGAGGAAGCTCGGCACCTGGGCTAGGAAGCCAGCCAGGGCGCGATGGGGTCCACCGGCTAGGTAGCGCTCGTCCAGCTCGACTGAGCGCTCGAAGGCCGCGAGGACATCGCCGGTGCCGCCGGTGAGCGCTACCCCATAATGGTAGTTGAGCCACTTCCCCAGGTTGTTCCCATACCAGAAGATCGCCTCCACGTCGCCGGCTGAGCGGAGCGCCGCGCGGAAGCCCTCCCGCTCCTCTATCCGGGTGAACTCCGGGTCGAGCCGGAGGCTCTCCAGCGCGTAGTCCTTCCCCTTGCCGTAGGCGCGGTCCTCCTCTTCCCGCGAGGTGAGATACCCCTCGGCCAGCTCGAAGTAAGCTTGACTCAGGCGGTTCAACACGTGCGCACGGGTCTGGACCTCCTCCTCGGGTATCAGCGGGAGGGCCGCCTCCCAGAGGGCGATCGCCCGCCGGAGCTTTCCCTCGTAGGCGGCGAAGTCGAACCCCTCCCCGTCCCAGCGGTCATAGAGGGCCTCAGCTTGGGCGATGAGCTCCTCGGCGTCCCGGGCGCTTACACCCGCACCTAAGGTTAGCGCTAGCCCTATAAGAGCTACAGCTACAGCTGCCAGCGAGCTTGCCAGGAGAAAGGCGCGCATCTGGGGATGCCACCTCCCCTCTTTCTCTCCCTATTTTCTCCCCTGCTCCTGTTTCCTGCCGGGCTTGCTTTGCTTTCCAACGGAGCTTAAGCCGGGCGGGTGTCCCAAGTCAAGCTGGATCGGTTGAGGGAGCAAGAGCGAGAGCGAGCGGGTGGGTTTAAAGTTCAAGCCGAGTCCGGATCCACAGGGTTGCAACTTGAGCCCGAGCTAGTATCTTTTTTTATTTAAACTCGATGCCCAAGGAGCGTCTGCAGAAGGTCCTCGCCCGGGCGGGGCTCGGCTCACGGCGGGCCTGCGAGCGGCTCATCCGCGAGGGCCGGGTCCGGGTGAACGGCCGGGTCGCCCAACTCGGCGAGAGGGTCGACCCCGAGCAAGCGCAAATCACCGTGGACGGGAGGCCCCTCCCGCCACCGGAGCCGCCCATCTACATCGCGCTCTACAAGCCCCGCGGTGTGATCTCCACCGTGCGCAACCCCCACGAGCGCCGGCGGACAGTCACCGACCTCGTGCCGCTGAAGGTGCGGCTCTACCCCGTGGGCCGGCTCGACGCCGACAGCGAGGGGCTGATCCTGCTCACCAACGACGGGGAGCTAGCATATAAGCTCACCCATCCGCGCTTCGGCCATGAGAAGGAGTATCGCGTCCTGGTCGAGGGCCGCCCCTCGCAGGAGCAGCTCGGGGCCTGGCGCGAGGGCGTTACGCTCCCCGACGGCCACCGGACCGCGCCGGCGCGGGTCGAGGTCCACTCTAGAGAGGGCGGGCGGACCTGGCTGCGGGTGGTCCTCCGTGAGGGGCGGAAGCGCCAGCTCCGCGAAGTGGGGAAATTGCTTGGATTGCCGGTCCTCCGGATCATCCGGGTCCGCATCGGGTGCCTCGAGCTGGGAGACCTCAAGCCGGGCGAGTGGCGCCACCTCACCCCCGAGGAGGTCGCCGCCCTCCGCGGACGTGGACGTAGCCGTTAGCGTAGAACCACTCCACTGCCTTGCGGAGGGCCTCGCGCGCCGGGGTCCGTGGGAGGCCCAGCTCTTTTATAGCCTTGCTCGGGTCGAAGAACATGTAATGTCGCGATAGGCGGACCGTCTCGGGAGTCATCCGCGGCGTCAGCCCGGTTAAGGAACAGAACAGGGCGTTCAGATAAGCCATTGCGAGCACGGGGTAGTAGGGCAGTCTGAGCCCGGGCGCGGGCAGGCCGGTGATCTCGGAGAGCAGGTTTAAAAGTTCCTTCATCGTCAGGTTCTCCCCGCCGAGGATGTAGCGCTCGCCGGGGCGGCCCCGCTCGGCGGCCAGCAGGTGCCCCAGAGCGACGTCCTCCACGTCGACTACGTTCATCCCGGTGTCAATGTAAGCGGGCATCCTCCGGTTGAGGAAGTCCAGGATCACCTGCCCGGTGGGGGTGGGCTTGATATCGTAGGGTCCCACGGGGAAGCTGGGGTTGACGACCACCACCGGTAATCCCTTTTGGAAGAACTGCAACGCCACCTGTTCGGCGAGGTATTTGCTCCGCTTGTAGTCGCCCGTAATTCTCCTTGGGTCGACCGGCGTCCTCTCATCCGCCGGCTTCCCATCGGGATGGAACCCTAGGGTGGCGACCGAGCTGGTGTAGACCACGCGCTCCATCCTCCGCTCCAGCGCCGCCCCCAGGACGTTCCGGGTCCCCTCGACGTTCACCTCGTAGATCAGCCGCCGCGGGCGGACCCAGAAGGAGTAGAGCGCTGCCACGTGGAAGACCACCCCGCAGCCCTCCATCGCCCGCCTCACCGAATCGTAGTCGCGGACGTCCCCCTCGGCCAGCTCGACCTCCAGGCCCTCCAGGTTCCTCCTGTCTGACCCGGGCCGGACGAGCGCCCGGACCTTGTAATCCCGTTTCAGCAGGGCGCGGACGACGTTCGCCCCGATGAAACCCGTCGCACCGGTCACCAGCGCCTTCATCCCGATCGCGAGTAGCACTTTAGCGGAAGAGCCCAAGGGGGCGCAAGCCCGCCCGCTATGCTATAATGGGGCGCGATGGGAAGCGCACTGCTGGCGAAGAAGGGCGAGCGGCTGCTCCTCCTGGGCAACGAGGCGATCGTCCGCGGGGCGCTCGAAGCCGGGGTGGGCTTCGCCACCACCTATCCGGGGACGCCGGCCTCGGAGATCGGGGACAACTTCGCCCGGCTGGCCCGTGAGACCGGCATCTACTTCGAGTATTCGATCAACGAGAAGGTGGCGCTGGAGATGGCCGCCGCCGCGGCCGCAGCCGGGGTCCGCTCGCTGGTCTCGATGAAGCACGTCGGGCTGAACGTCGCTGCGGACGCCTTCATGAGCACGGTCTACGTCGGCACCCGCGCCGGGTTCGTGGTCGTCACGGCCGACGACCCGGGCATGCACAGCTCGCAGAACGAGCAGGACAACCGCTACTACGCCCACATCTCCGGCGCGCCGCTGCTCGAGCCAGCCGACCCGAGGGAGGCCTATGAGATGGCCAAGGCGGCCTTCGCCCTCTCGGAAGAAGTGGAGCTGCCGGTCCTCCTGCGGACGACCACCCGGGTCTCGCACACCCGCGCCGCGGTGGAGGTGGGCGAGCTTCCCCCTCCAGAAGCCCGCAACACCCGGGGCTTCTTCGAGAAGGACCCCCAGCGGTTCGTCATCGTCCCCGCGGTCGCTCGCAGGCTCCACAAGCTCCTCCTGGAGAGGCTGAAGAAGGCCGAGGAGTTGGCCGAGGGGAGCGAGTTCAACTTCGTCGAGGGGGAGGGCACCGAGCTGGGGATCGTCACCTCCGGGGTGAGCTACACCTACGTCCACGATGCGGTAGAGGAGCTGGGCGTGCAGGACAGGGTGAGGGTGGCGAAGCTCGGGCTGAGCCACCCCCTGCCGCGGCGGCTCCTCGCGCGGTTCCTGGGCCAGGTGGAACGCGTCCTGGTGGTCGAGGAGCTGGAGCCGATCCTGGAGACCCAGGTCAGGGGGCTCGCTCAGGAGCTAAAGCTGGATGTGGAGATCCGGGGGAAGGGCACCGGCGGCCTCTCCCGGCTCTACGAATATGACCCCGACCGGGTGCGGAGCGCGCTCGCTGAAGTCCTAAACCTGGACTGGGAGCCGCCAGAGCCGGTGAGGCTCACTCAGGATGAGCTCCCCCCTCGCCCGCCGGTCCTCTGCCCCGGTTGCCCTCACCGCGCCACCTACTACGCGCTCAAGCTGGCCCTGGGCGAGGAGGAGCACAAGAAGACGATCTACACCTCGGATATCGGCTGCTACACCCTGGGGCTGCTCCCCCCGCTGGAGATGGCCGATTACCTGCTCTGCATGGGCTCCTCCGTTGGGACAGCGGGCGGCTTCGCCCGGGCTACAAGGCAGGGGCAGCGGGTGGTCGCCTTCATCGGCGACTCGACCTTCTACCACGCCGGGATACCGGCGCTGATCAACGCCGTCCACAACCAGCATAGGTTCCTGCTGGTGATCCTGGACAACCGGACGACGGCGATGACCGGCCACCAGCCCCACCCCGGCCTGGAGCTCTCCGCGCTCGGGCCTGCCCCGGCGGTCTCGCTGGAGAGGCTGATCGAGGGTTGCGGGGTGGACCCCGAGAGGGTCCACGTGATAGACCCGATGGACCTCCAGAGGGCCGTAGAGATTTTCAAGCGGGCGCTGCGGGAGAGCGAAGAGGGGGTCGCGGTGGTGATCTCCCGCCACCCCTGCGCGCTCCTCGGACGCGCCGGTCGAGCCGGCTGAACGGGGGATGGATGGTGAACGATGGCCACCGACAAGGCTGATCTAGAACGGGGGCTCGTCCAGGTCGACCCAGCTAGGTGCAAGACCTGCTGGAACACCGAGCTGGGCTCCCGGTGCACCGTCCCCTACGAGCTGGGATATGAGCTCTTCAGGTCGGAGCGGAAGATCGCACTCGGCCCCCACCTGGAGAAGATGCCCCTCCCGCCGTGCGTGGCCGCCTGCCCGGCGAACATCTGCGTCATGGGCTACGTCGGGCTGATCGCCGCGGGGCTCTACGAGCAGGCCTACAGGCTGATCCGCGCCCGCGTCCCCTTTCCACATGTCTTGAGCTTGGTCTGCCCCCACCCCTGCGAGGACCACTGCATCCGCGGGGACTATGACCAACCGATCGCGATCAACGCGCTGAAGCGGTTCGCCGTCGAAAAGACCCCGCAGGAGGTCCGCCGGCGGTTCCTGGAGGAGCTGATCACCGAGCTCGACGAGAACGGTCAGAAGGTCGCGGTGGTCGGCGCCGGCCCGGCGGGGCTGGCCGCGGCTCACGACCTGCGGCTGCGGGGATACGCCGTGACCGTCTTCGAGAAGTTGGAGAGACCGGGCGGGATGATGCTCACCGGCATACCGGGGTATCGCCTCCCGCGGGCCGTCCTCGAGGAGGAGATCGGCGAGGTCCTCGAGCTCGGCGTGGAGCTAAAGACCGGGGTCGGCGTGGGCGAGGACCTCCCCCTGAGGGAGCTGCTCAGCGGATACGATGCGGTGTTCCTGGCTATAGGAGCCCACCTCGGGGCGAAGCTAAACGTCCCCGGCGAGGAGGCTGAGGGCGTCTGGGATGCGCTGAAGTTACTGCGATTGGTCAACCTGGGCGGGGAGAAGCCGGTCCTCGGCCTGCGAGCCGTGGTGATCGGCGGGGGCGACTCGGCGGTAGACGGGGCACGGGTCGCCCGCCGGTTGGGAGCCAGGGAGGTGTGGATCCTCTACCGACGGACGCGGACGGAGATGCCGGCCCACCCCGAGCAGCTCGCCCAGGCCGAGGCCGAGGGCGTCCAGCTTTGGGAGCTGGTCTCGCCGGTGGAGTTCATCACCGAGGGCGGACGCCTCCGCGCCGTCAAGCTGATCAAAAACAAACTGGGTGAGCCGGATGAGTCCGGCCGGCGCCGACCGGTGCCCATCCCCGGCTCGGAATTCCTGCTAGAGGCGGATGCGGCGATCGTGGCCGTCGGCCAGCGGCCCGAGCTGCGTTTTCTCGAGCTGGAGCGGTCGCGGGCAGGCGGTCCGGCGCTGGAGCTGGACGAGCGCGGCTTGGTGAAGGTCGACCCCGAGACGATGCAGACCTCAATTGAGAAACTCTTCGCCGGCGGGGACCTGGTGAGCGGCCCCTCGACGGTGATCGAGGCCATCGCCGCCGGGAAGCGCGCCGCCTGGGGGATCGACCGCTACCTGCGGGGGGAGAGGGCAAAGGCGGTCTGCTTCCGCTCCCTGAGCGAGCTGAACCAGCAGGGGCGCTATCAGCCGCCATCTGAGCGGGTCACCCGCCAGGCGCGGGCGAGGATGCCTCATCTGCCCGCTGCTGAGCGAGTGAGGGACTTCCGGTTGGTCGAGCTCGGGCTGGATGAGGAGGCTGCGGTGGCGGAGGCGCGCCGATGCCTAGCCTGCGGCCTATGTGCCGCATGCAACGCCTGCTTGGACACCTTCGCCTGCCCGGCGATCTTCCTCGACCGAGACCGAAACCAAGGCCAAGGCCAGGGTAAGCCCGCGATCGATCCCCTGCTGTGCGACGGCTGCGGGGTCTGTCCCCAGCTCTGCCCCAACGATGCCATCGCGGTCGTGGAGGAGCCTGAGGAGAAGGGAAAGGGAGAGGAAAAGAGAGAAGGAGAGGGAGAGGAGAAGGAGGGGGAAAGAGGGGTTGGCCTCCGGTAAGAGCGACAGGAAGCTGAAAGTCCACATCGTCGGGGTCGGCGGCCAGGGGACACTCACCGCCGCTTGGCTCCTGGGTGCGAGCGCCCTGCGGGCGGGCCTCGAAGCGGTGGTGAGCGAGGTCCACGGGATGGCCCAGCGGGGCGGCGTCGTCGAGACCTCGGTATTGCTGGGGGGCTACCGCGGGCCGATCATCGGTCGCGGGGCGGCTGACGTCCTGCTGGCCTTCGAGCCGCTCGAGGCCCTCCGCGCGCTGGATAAGGCCTCCCGGAGGAGCTGGCTGATCGTCAACACCCACCCGATCAGGCCGATCACCGTCGCGCTCAAGCTGGGGGAATATCCCGATCTAGATAGGGCATTCGCCGAGCTCGAGCCGCAGCTCGCCCGGCTGATCCGCCTCAACGCTACCGAGCTGGCGAGGCAGGCGGGCTCGCCCCTGGCGACGAACATGGCCATGCTCGGTGCGCTCGCCGCGACTGGGCTCCTGCCCTTCCCCGCCGAGGAGCTTGAGCGGGGGATCGCCGAGTTCTCCCCCAAGCTGGCCGAGGTGAACCTGAGGGCCTACAAGCTCGGTCAGGCGGCCCTCCGAGGGGCGCCCCTCCCCTCATCCTAGCTTGGCTTGAGCTGGCCCATCAGGCGATGGAGCGGGGGGAGTGAGCCAACCTGGGATCGAGTATGTCCCGCAGGCCATCCCCGAGGAGGTTGAACCCCAGGACGGCGATGGCGATCGCCAGCCCGGGGAAGATCGCCGGCCAGATGGACAAGCCCATGAATGGCTGGGCCTCGTTGAGCATCCGGCCCCAACTGGGATGCGGTGGCTGGGTCCCCAAGCCGAGGTAGCTCAAGCCCGCCTCGGCCAGGATGGCGACGGCGAAGCTGACCGTCGCCTGCACGATCAGGGGCGAGAGGGCGTTGGGCAGGATGTGCTTCCGGATGATCGCCAGGTCGGTCTGGCCTACCGCTCGGGCTGCGAGCACGTAATCCCGCTCCTTCAGGGAGAGGAAGTTCCCCCGGGTGAGCCGGGCGAAGATGGGGATGTTGTAGATCCCGATCGCGATCATGCTGTTTGTGATCCCCGGGCCGAGGATCGAGGTGATCAGGATGGCGGTGAGCACGGCGGGGAAGCCGTAAATCACGTCCATCACCCGCATCGTCGCCTCATCAACCCAGCCGCCCCAGTAGCCGGCCAGCGCGCCCAGGAGGACACCCAGGCTCATCCCGATCCCCACGGCGATCACCCCGACGGTGATCGAATTCGCCGCACCGCGCATCACCCGGGAGAGGATGTCGCGCCCGTAGTGATCGGTGCCGAACCAGTGGGACTTGCTCGGCCCCTGGAGCCTCGCGGAGATCTCCATCCGGTTGGGGTCATAAGGGGTGTAGAAGAGGCTCAGGATGGCGGTGCCCGCCACCATCATCACCAGGATCAGTCCGATCACGAAGTTTATATCCTTAAGGAATCTGCGCATCTCAGTCATACCTGATCCTCGGGTCCAAAAGCCCGTAGAGGAGATCGACGATGAAGTTGACGATCACGATCACCGCGGCGATGAACAACACCACCCCTTGGACGACCGGCAGGTCCCGCTGGAAGATGGCGTTCATTACCAGGCGGCCCATCCCCGGCAGGTAGAAGACCGTCTCGACGATGATCGTCCCCGCGAGGAGGTGGCCGAGCTGGAGGCCGAGAATCGTCACCACCGAGATGAAGGCGTTGCGGAGGGCATGCTTGTAGATCACCGCTCCGGAGGGGAGGCCCTTGCTCCATGCGGTCTTGATGTAATCCTCCTGGAGGACCTCGAGCATCGATGAGCGGGTGAGCCGGGTGATCACCGCAGCGCGGGTGAGGCTGAGTGCCAGCGCTGGTAGGAAGAGCGAGCGGAGGGCCTCTAGGGGGGCCTCCTCCCAGGAGGTGAACCACCCCGCGGGGAAGAGGCGCCAATGGACGGCGAACCCCAGGATGAGCAGGATCCCGGCCCAGAACTCCGGGATGGCCAGCCCGAGCTGGGAGAAGATCATCGTGCCGTAGTCGCCAGGGCGGTTGTGATGGGTAGCGGCGTAGATCCCCAGGGGGATGGCAATCAGCATCGTGAGGAGGATCGCCAGCCCGGCCAGAGGGCCGGTGACCAAAAGACGGCTGGCGATCAGCTCGGAGATGGGTCGATCGTAGTTGATCGAGCGCCCGAAGTCGCCGTGCAGGATTATATTTTTTAGCCAATCGAGGTAGCGCTCGACCGCCGGCCGATCCAGCCCCAGCTTCGCCCGCACCCGCGCCAGCGTCTCCGGGGTGGCCTCCGTCCCGAGGATGATCTGCGCCGGGTCGCCGGGGATGATGTTGATGACGGCGAAGATGAGGATCGAGACCAGAAAGAGGGTCACCACGAGGGTGATGAATCGTCTGATCGTGTAAGCGATCATCCCGAACCCGGAATCAAGCTTACTCGATCAGGAGGGGAGGGGCCAGCTCGTGGGCCCTTCCCCCTCTCCTGCTCCGTTGGAGTCCGTGAGTGAATCGGTCTTAGGCTTGGCTTGGGCTCCCTATTCCTTACTCCTTCCAGACGCGAGTCACATCGGCTACGTAGATCGGGAAGATCTCGAAGCCGTGGACGTTCTCCGCCATCCCGACCAGCTGGTGTGGGTCCTGGATGAAGTAGTTGACCGCCTCCTCAGCGATGATATATTGGACTATGGCGTAGATCTTCAATCGCTCCTCGAAGTCCGCGGTGGTGGCCCCCAGCTCCATCAGCTTGTCCAGGTAAGGGTTGCTCCAGCCGCGTCGGAAGTAGTAGTCAGGCCGCTCCGGGCCGTAGCCGGAGAGGTCCGCCGCGGGGTCCATCTTGCCGATATGCCCGATGATGGTGAGGTCATAGTCAGCGTTCTCGTAGACCTCCTCAAGCCACCTCCCCCACTCGATGATCTCCAGCTTGAGCCGGATCCCCACCCGGGAGAGCTGATCGGCGATGATCTCGCCGGTCTTGATGTGCAATGCGTATGGCTGGGGGAGCTTGAGGGTGACCTCGAAGCCGTCGGGATAGCCCGCCTCGGCTAGGAGTTCCTTGGCCCTCTCCGGGTCATAGGGATACATCCAATTGAGGTCGATATAGTAGGGGCTCACCGGGGTGAGGTGGGAGCCGATCGGCGTCCCCCAGCCGAACATCGATCCCTGGATGACCTCCTCCTTGTTGATGGCATAAGCGATGGCTCGGCGGACCCGCACGTCGTCGAAGGGTTCCCTAGCGTTGTTGATCGCCATGATCTGGACCAGGTTCTGCGGCCCGGAGATCACCTTGAAGCCCGGGGTCTCCCGCACGGTGAGGGCCACAGCGGCGTCCATCCGGACGACTATGTCGACATCGCCAGCCAGGAGCGCGGCCAGCGCCGCGGAGGGGTCGGGGATGAACTTGAAGACCACCTCGTCCAGGTAGGGGATGCCCTCCTGCCAGTAGTCCTCGAACCTGGCCAGGGTGATGTGGTCGCCCGGGACCCACTCGACGAACTCGAACGGCCCGGTCCCGTTCGGCCGGCTCTTGAGCTCCTCGCCCGCCCCGGCAGGGAGGATGATCGAGTCCCCCAGCCCCAGGATGGCCAGGAAGTGGGGGGTGACCCTGGAGAGGGTGAACTGCACCGTGTAGTCATCGAGGGCCTCGATGCTCTCGATCGGCTCGTAGTATTCAGGATGGGGGACACCCGTTGCGGGGTCCTTGTTCCGCTCGAAGGTGTAGATGACATCGGCTGCGGTGAGCTCATGCCCGTCGTGGAACTTGACCCCCGGGCGAAGATGGAAGGTGTAGACCAGGCCGTCCTCGGAGATCTCCCAGCTCTCCGCCAGCCCGGGAACGATGTTCCCCTCAGGATCGATCATCACCAAGCCCTCATAGATATTGTGGTTGACGATCTGATCGATCGCCGCAGCGGCGTTGGTCGTCGGGTCGAGCTGGGGCGGCTCAGCGGGGACTGCCACCACCAGCCGGCCCCCGGGAGCGGTGGCGGCGGCAGCGGGCTGGCTGAAGGATGCCACTGCCACTCCTACCCCTGACCCCAACCAGGACCAAAGCCAAAGACTGCCCAGAAGGAGGGCCACCCCGATAAGGCGTGCTGTATCCTTCCTCTCCATCTCTCCTCCTCCCCTTACCTCCTTCGTTCGATCTCGCTCAAGCCTTATTCCCATACTATAAAACCGTCTGGGCCCTTGGCTACCCCACCCTGTCGGGGCCACCCCTCAGATCGGATCGGAGCTGCTCTACCAGGGCCTCACCGGTCTGCGGATTCCTTCCCGATCGCACCTGGAAGCCAGCGAGCCCTTGAGGGAGGAAAAAGAAGTGAAGTGAGGATCAAGACGGTGATGGGCGAGCGGGCAAGTTCATACAAGCATACGGTCTCCCAGCGAGTTCAATGTGCTATACTACTGGTAATAAAAATGCTAGGGCTAAAAGAGCAGCGAAGGAGGTTCAACTCGGGTTTGGGGAGATGGATACGCTGAGCATCCAGAGCCTTTGGGATTACCTGGTCCCCTCTATCATCGTGCTCGCCTCGTTCTTCTTGGGGCTCGCGCTGCGCCGGCTCCTCTTCCGGACCCTCACCCGGTGGGCCGAGGCGACCCGCTGGCGGATCGACGACCTGGTGATCAAGGCCACCCACGGGCCGTTCCTCATCTGGATGGTGATGCTCGGGGTCTACGTCGCGGTGGTGATCGCCCCGCTGCCGGAGGAGGCGAGCCAGATCGCCGGGAAGCTCCTCCTGGTCCTGCTCATCCTCTCGGTCACCCTGGCGATGGCCAACTTCCTGGGCGGGCTGGTCCAGCGGACGGCCGCCCGGGCGGCCGTCCCCGTGCCGACCACCACTTTGACCCGGACGATCATCAAGCTCACCGTGCTCGCGGTGGGAATCCTGGTGATCTTGAACACCCTGGGGATCTCGATCACACCGATCCTCACCGCCTTGGGCATCGGCGGGCTGGCCGTCGCACTGGCCCTCCAGGACACCCTGAGCAACCTCTTCGCGGGGTTCTACGTGACCCTAGCCCGGCAGGTCCGCGTCGGCGACTACATCCGAGTGGAGGGCGGTGAGGAGGGCTACGTCGTCGACATCAACTGGCGGACCACCACCCTCCGCACCCGCACCAACAACCTGGTGATCATCCCCAACGCCAAGCTGGCCCAGAGCGTGATCATCAACCACGCGATGCCCGAGCCGCGGCTGGCCGTGCGCATCCCCGTCGGGGTGAGCTACAGCTCTGATCCGGCGCACGTCGAGCGGGTCCTGCGGGAGGAGGCCCTACGGGCGATCGCCGAGCTGGACGGCTTCGTGAAGGATCAGGAGCCGGTCGTCCGGTTCACGGACTTCGGGGACTTCTCGCTGGACTTCCTGCTCATCGTCTGGGTGGAGGACTTCGACCTGCAATTCGCCCTGGGGAGCGAGCTGCGCCACCGGATCTTCCGGCGGTTCCAGGAGGAGGGGATCGAAATCCCCTTCCCCATCAGGACGGTCTACCTCCGTCAGGACCAGGAGGGGTAGACGCGGGCTGCCCGGGGCAGGGCTACCATCTACCTACCATTACCAGCCGCGGCCGGCGCCCCCGCCGCCGGTGGCACCCCCGCCGAAGCCGCCGAAGTCCCCGCCGCTGAAGCCACCGCCGAAGCCGCCGGAGCTCAGCCACGGCCCACCCCAGAAGATCCACGGCCACGGGTAGAGGCGCCTCCGGCGGGCCCTGCGGGAGTAGTAGGTCAGGAAGTAAAAGAGAGCAAAGAAGAAGAGGAGGACGATGAGCGCGCCTCGGATCCCCCGCAGCCGCTCCTGGGCAGGGCCTCCCCCGGGCGCGGATGGCCCGGTGGGCTCGCCTTCGCCCTCACCCTCACCGAGCCCGGTGAGCTCCACCCCGGCGTCCTCGGCGATGATCCCCGCGATGGCCCTCACCCCGCTCCTGATCCCGCCGGCGAAGTCGTCCACCTTAAAGTAGGGGATCACCTGCTCGTCGAGGATCCGGCCCACCCGCCCATCGGGGAGGAGCCCCTCCAGCCCATAGCCGGTGATGACCCGCACCCGGCGGTCCTCCACCGCGACGAGGAAGAGCAAGCCGTTGTCCTTCTCGGGGTGGCCGAGGCCCCACTCCTCGAAGACCCTCAGCCCGTAGGTGAAATCATCGAGCGGCTTGGTGCTCCTCACGGTGAGGACCGCGACCTCGGCGGTGGTCTTCTCCTTGAGCTCCTCAAGCAGCGCATTCAGTTCCCTCTCGGTCGCCTCGTCGATGACCTCGGCGTAGTCGGAGACGAACCCCCGCGGCGAGGGGAGTTTTACCTCCTGCCCATGGGCTTGAACCCGCGGTAAGGAAGGGAGCCCTAGTGGGAGCGAGAGCAGGACCAGGAATAGGACAGCCACCTTAGGCCAGCGGGAGGATCGGCACGTCCTCATCGTCATCATCATTTAACCTGCTCACTTAGCGGGGTCGGCCTCGGCGAAGAGGGTGTCCGCCACCTCGGTGAGCTGGCGGACCTCCACCAGATACCGGGCGAACAGCTCCCGGAGGGCGGCCTTATCCGGGCTGATGAAGCCCCACTTCAGCTGGTAGACCTCCCGGAAAGCCGGCAGTTCCAGTCCGAAGGCCTCCTCCACCTGGGTGACGATCTCCAGGAACTCCCGCGGCGGAGGGGTGAGCCCCTTGAGCCGCAGGAGCGCGCTCATCACCACCCCGAAGGAGCGCAGTGAGCCTACCAGGAGCCCCTGGAGCCCCTTGGGGTTCCCGGCGGTCTGGAGGTAGGCCTGGCGGAGCTTGAGCCACTTCCCCTTGAGCTCCTGCTCGCACTGCCAGCGGAGGTTCTCCTGGGGGATCTCCAGCCCTTCCAGGGGGTCCTCCTCGCCCCAAAGCAGCCGGTGCTGCTCCTTCATCTCCAGGAACTCGATGGGGAAGACGTCGAGCGACCGCTGGATGTAGTGCGGATCGAGGAAGAGCGGGCTCAGCTTGGCCTTCCGCCACCGGCCGACCAGCTTGTGGGCCTTCTCGAGCTGGGCGGGGTTGACCTCCTTGAGGACGACGAGCAGGTTCAGGTCGGAGACCTCGGGGATGTAGTCCACCCCGGCGGCGCTGCCGTAGAGGACGACGGCGAGGAGGTCCTCCCCGTAAAGCTCCCTGACCTGGCGGGTGAACTCCCCAAGGAGCGCCTCGGTCTTCGCATCCAGGGTGGCCATCGCGGCGGATCTGTTCTACTCTATTCTATCCCGACTCCGATCCAGTGATATCGTAGGGTCGAACTAGCTAGCAGCTCAGCCTAGCGAGTCGGCTTGAACTCCTCCTGCTGGATGAGGTTCTCGAAGCTCTTCAGCCGCTCGCGGAGCTTCATCGCCTTCAGCTTCTCCAGGGCCTCCTTCTCGATCTGGCGGACCCGCTCACGGGAGATCCCGAAGGCCTTGCCGACCTCCTCCAGGGTGCGGGTGCGGTTGTCATGGAGGCCGTAGCGCAGCTCGAGGATCCGCCGCTCGCGGTAGTCGAGCTGCTCCAGTGCCCGGAGGAGCTCCTCCTTCTGGAGGGCGGAGAAGGCCTCCCTCACCGGCGAGGGCGACTCCTCATTGCCGATGAAGTCCTCCAAGGCGTCGCCATCCTCGCCGACGGGCCGCTCAAGCGAGCTGGTGTATTGCGCGGCCTTCTTCACCCGCTCGACCTCCTCCAGCGGCAGGTCGAGCTCCTCGGCCAGCTCCTCCAGGGTGGGCGGGACGCCATACTCTTGGACGTGCTCCTCCTCCAGCTTGTAGAGCTTGCGGATCGCCTCGATAATGTGCGCCGGGATGCGGATCGTCCGGGATTTATCCGCCAGAGCCCGCGAGATCGCCTGGCGGATCCACCAGGTGGCGTAGGTCGAGAACTTGTAGCCCTTGGTCCAGTCGAACTTCTCCACGGCCTTCATCAGGCCGATGTTGCCCTCCTGGATGAGGTCGAGCAGCGGCAGGCCGAGGCCCTTGTAGCGCTTGGCGATGGAGACGACCAAGCGGAGGTTGGCCAGGGCCATCTTCTCCTTGGCCTTCTCGTCGCCCTGCTGGATCCGCTTGGCCAGCTCGACCTCCTCCTCGCGGGTGAGCAGGGGGACCTTCCCGATCTCCTGCAGGTAGGCCTTCACCAGGTCCTCAGAGGTGGTCTCGCTGCGCTCTTCCTCTTCTAGCTCATTCAGGTTTCCGATCTCCAACTCCTCCAGCTCCTCGACTTCGTAAGCCCCCATTGCCTCATGCCTCACCTCAAGCCTCGGGGATAAAAGGATTTAGTGCAACAAAGGCATGCCAACTCAGCTTGGGGCAGGGCCTCATCGCTCCTCGTGAAATCCTCGCACGGCTTATTATAAGAGAAAAACCACCAAATGTCAAGGGACAGAGGCAAAAAGGAAGGGCAAAAAGTCCAGCAAGGACGGGGCCTCGGCCGCCCCTGGGAGGCGGGCCAAAACCGCGAGCTAAGTGAAGGGCCCGAAGGACGCCTCCTAGGTCAGCGGATCGGCAGCGGCAGGGGGGTTGAGCGTCCGAGCCTAAATGGGCTGCAGGTGATAGGCGATGAACCGGTCGAGGAGCTCCTCTCCTTGGGCGATCAGCTCCTCCGGCAGGACCAGCCGGGAGAGCCTCCTCAGCGGCAGGCGGAGGATCATCCGTAGGGCCTTGACCAGCCGCCACTCGACGGCCTGGCCTGCGAGCGCCGGATCGGCCGCTCCCCGGTGGCACGGCCCGCAGACGGTCCCGCCGGCCTCGGGGGAGAACCACAGCCCCGGCTCCTCAACCTCAACTTCGGCTTCGGCCTCAGCCTCGGCCGCCTCCAGGGGCTCCCGGCAGAGCGAGCAGCGGTCCAGGATCGGGCCGAAGCCCAGAAGGTCGATCAGCTTCAGCTTGAAGCCGAGGGCCAGGTAGCTCGGGCTCACATTTACATTTACATTTGCACCCACATCCAGCTCCTCCAGCAGCTCCTCGAAGAGCTGGTAGATCCGCCGGTCGCGCTGGCCCTCCCGCAGGAGGAGGTTCAGCGCCCGTGCGCCCTGCAGGGCCACCTCCAGCCGGTCGTAGTCCCGCTTCAGCTTGGGATAGCTCGCGATGAGCGCGGCCTCCTTGAGGAGCCTCAGCCCCCGTGAGCGGCCCTCGTAGAAGACGACCTCGACCCGGTTCAGGAGGTCCAGGGCAGCCCCCAGGGGGCTCTCAGGCCGCCGGGCCCCCTTGGCCAAGAGCGAGAACTTCCCGACTTCAGGGGAGAGGAGGGTGACGATCCTGGAGCTCTCCCTGAAGTCATGAGCCCTGATGATAACTCCTGTAGCCTTCCGGATAGCCATCTTTCGATCGATCAGCCCAGGCTAGCCTTCGGGTGCACCCTGGATGATCGCCACCCCAGCGCTCGTCCCGATCCGGTCCGCGCCGGCCTCGATCATCTTTACCGCCGTCTCGTAGTCGCGGATCCCACCGGCGGCCTTCACGCCCATCTTGGGGCCGACCGCCTCCCGCAGCAGGCGGACGTCCTCCACGGTCGCACCGCCGGGGCCGAACCCCGTCGAGGTCTTCACGAAGTCGGCCCCGGCCGCCTGAGCCAGGATCGCCCCGGCCACCTTCTGCTCGTCGCTGAGGAGGGCCGTCTCGAGGATCACCTTCAGGAGGATCTTCCGAGGGGCTTTGGCCACCGCCTCGCGGACGGCCGCGATCTCCTCCGCTACTAGCTGATACTCCTTCGCCTTGAGCGCCGCGACGTTGATCACCATGTCCAGCTCGTCCGCACCGGCGTCGACCGCCTCGCGGGCCTCGAAGGCCTTCACCTGGGGGAGGGTCGCCCCGTGTGGGAAGCCGATCACCGTCGCTATCCTCACCTTGGTATCGCGCAGCTCCCCCTTGGCGAGCGGCACATAGCAGGGGTTGATGCAGACGGCGTAGAACTTGTAGCGGACCGCCTCGGCGCAGAGCTGTTTCACCTGCTCGCGGGAGACCTCCGGCCCGAGGAGGGTGTGGTCGATCTTCGCTGCCAGCTCCGCTCGGCGCAGGTGCTTCATCTCCCCTGGCGTATCACTTCCTTCCGCACCGTCGCCCGCTCCAGCCGCTCCTCCACCACCTCCACGCCGATCCCGGGCCCCCGGGGGACGGTGATCGTCCCGTCCGGGTTCAGCACGAACTCCGGCTCGACGATATCTCGAGCGAAGTAGCGCGAGCTGGCGGAGATGTCGTTCGGCAGGGTGAAGCCGGGGAGGGAGGCCACCGCGAGGTTGTGCGCCCGGCCGATCCCCGTCTCGAGCATCCCGCCGCACCAGACCGGGACGCCGCTCGCTCGGCAGAGGTCGTGGATGGCGATCGCCTGGGTGGGGCCGCCCACCCGCCCGGGCTTGATGTTGATCACCCGGCAACTGCCGAGCTCCAGGGCCGCGCGGGCCGCGGCGAGCGAGCTGATGCTCTCATCGAGGCAGAGCGGCGTCCGCAGCTCCCGCTGGAGCCGGGCGTGGTCCACCAGGTCGTCATACCCAAGCGGCTGCTCGATCAGGAGCAGCTCGAACCGGTCCAGCTCGGCAAACAGCCCGCGGTCCTCGAGGGTGTAGGCGGAGTTAGCGTCCACCTGGAGCTTGATCTTGGGAAACTCCCGCCGGACCGCCTCCACTACCGCGAGGTCCCAGCTGGGCTTGATCTTGAGCTTCACCCGGGGATAGCCCTCTTCCAAGCGGCGGGCGACCTCCTTCAGGAGCTCGGTGAGGTCCTCCTGGATGCCGATGCTCACCCCGCTCGTCACGCGGTCCCGCTCGCCGCCGAGGAGCCTGGCCAGGGGGCGCCCCTCCAGCTTGGCTTGCAAATCCAGGAAAGCAGCCTCCAGGGCGGCCTTGGCCATCGGGTGGCCGCGGATCGGGGCCAGCTCACCCTTGAGCTCTTGCAGACCGAGCTTCTCCCTCCGCCCCAGGACCCGTGGGAGGAGGAACTCCCTCAGGACGTGCCAGGCCGTCTCGACCGTCTCGTAGGAATACCAGGGGCCGGAGGAGGCGACGCACTCACCCCAGCCGACCGCGCCGTCGCCGAAGAGTGCCACGATGATGGCTCTTTTCACCCGCTCCCGGGCGAAGCTCGTCTCGAACGGCGCGGCTAGCTCGAGCTCGATCAGGCGGAGCTCCGCCCGCTCGAGCTTGACCTTCGCCCCGCTCGTCATCTCCGTTTCTAGCCCCATTCCCATCCCCATTTTATTTTAATTTTACTTTTACCCGCCGTGCCATGCGGGGTGCCTCATCTCGCCTCAGCTCAAATTGAGCCCCTCCCGCCGGAGGACCTCCTCAGGAGCGGCCCGCTCGAGCAGGTAGTAGCCTCGCCGGCGGCGGCCTCCCTCCTCTTCGACTTCGACGGTGAGGAACTCGCTGACGAGGTAGCCCCGCCCGAGGTAGCTCTCGAAGATCTCCCGGGTCTCCTCCCGCCAGCGGCGGGCGAGCTCCAGGGCCTGCTCCTTCATCGCCGGGGTGTCGGTGGGCACCTCGATGAGGAGCCGCTCTCCTTCAAGATCTAACTTATAGCCGGCGTTGACCAGCCAGTCCCCCTCAAGCTCAGTCCGGTTCACCAGCTCCGCGCCACCCTCGAGCAACTCCTCCACGCTAGGCAGGCGGTAGCGCCGGGCGAGCTTGGCCTCGACCCGAGGCGAGCGGAGCCACCACTCGACGGTGAGCCGATCCGAGGGCAGCCCCCGGTTGAGCTGGTCGCGCATCTCCCCGTAGAAGTCGCGCTCATACTCCCGGGCGATCACCCCCAGCTTGGCGAAGTTGAAGTAGGCGTTAGCGCTCTGGAGCGGGTCGTAGGTCCAACTGATGAGCTCTATCCCCTGCTCGAGGACGCGCTCCCGCTGGGCCAGCTTCAGCCGGTAGCCCACCCCGCGGTAGCGCACATCGGGCAGGACGCCGGTCATCAGCGACCAGTGGTGGAGCCTCCTCCCTTCCTCTTCCCTGAGACCGAGGAGGCTGAAGGAGAACCCCACCAGCCTGCCCCGCTCGTCGTAGGCGCCGAGGAGCAACCCGCCGTTCTTGCTCGCCACCAGCATCAGGTGGTCGGGCACGACGGCCAGCTCGACGAAGCCCCAGATCTCCCGCTGGAGCCGCTCGCACTCCCGCAGGCCCTGCTGGTCCTCGATCGGGCGGATCTCGACCCTCTCCTCAGCCTCGGACATGGCTTGGCCCTGGCCCAACCGGCTAGTCTAGCTCGCTTGCTTAAGTTAACCTAACTTAACTTAGCTTGGGACCTCAACATCCAGGCTAGCTAGCCCGGGCTCAAATTGGGGTGAGGCCTCACCCACAGCCCCTCAGTTTCCCCTGATACATCATCCGATCGGCCTCCTCCAGGAGCTCCTCCAGCCGGCGCTCCTCGTCTTTACCCTCCCCCGGCGACCAGAGGGCCACTCCCGCGGAGAAGCCGATCTCGCAGTCGAGCCCGCTCCCCTTGTTCCACCTCCTCAGCGCTCGCCGGAGCCGTTCTATCACCTTTTGGCTCTCCTCACCGCTTGTTTTGGGCATCAGGATCAGAAACTCGTCGCCGCCGTAGCGGAAGACCATATCCGAGGCGCGGACGTTCTCCGCCAGGAGCCTCGCGACGGCGCGGAGGACCTCATCGCCCTTGAGGTGCCCGTAGAGGTTGTTCACCCTGCGGAAGTTGTCCAGATCGAGCATCAGGAAGGCCAGGCTATAGCCCAATCGGCGGGCCCGCTCGAGCTCCCGCCCGATGATCTCGTTGAAGTAGCGGCGGTTGTAGAGCCCGGTGAGCGGGTCCCGGATCGACAGCTCCTTCAGCTTCGCCTCCTGCCGGCGGAGCTGCTCCAGGTGGGCGGCCCGCTCGACCGCCAGTGCGGCCAGCCCGGCGAATAGCTCCAGGGGCTCGAGCACCTCGGGGGTCACCACCCCGGGGACTCGGGGATCGTCCACCGAGATGTGGCCGATGATCCCCTGCTCGCTCCTCAGCGGGATGAACAGGAAGTCATTGGGGTGCCAGCCGTCCAGCCGGACCCGGCCGGGGAGCCCCCTCTCCGGCCCCCAGGGGACCTGATCGTGGGGTACGTAGTAGGAGTTCCCGATGCGGAACCGCTCGGTGAAGGCCAGCCGGCGGTATTCCGGGGGCATACCCCCCTGAGCGATGAGCCGCTCCTCCTCCTCCCTGGTCAGGCCCGCGGAGTAGATCGCCATCACCGGGCTCTCCAGGGGCACCTCGGCGGTGATGTCGTAGAGGGAGACCGCCGCCCGCTGGAAGGGCGAGTGCTCGATGATCGCCTGGGCCACCCGCCGGAGGATGTGCTCGATATCGTGAGAAGCGAGGATCTCCCGGGCGATCTCGAGCAGGTCACGGCGGAGCCGCTCCCCCTGGCGCAGCTTGGTGACGTCGATCAGGATGCCCTGGACCGCCGGCCGGCCCTCATAGTCGATCCTGCGGGCGAAGACCTCGAGCTCGATCACCTCGCCGTCCTTCCTGAGCCCGCGGAAGGTATAAGGCCGCTCCATCACCTCGCCCTGGAGCCTCCTCTCGAGGTTCCGGCGGATCAGCTCGCGGTCCTTGGGGTGGACCAGCTTGAGAGGGTCGATCGCGGAGAGCTCCTCGCGGGAGTAGCCGAAGAGCTTGAGGGAGCCCTCGTTGGCGTATTTGAGCTGGTTGTCCTGGATGATGTAGATCCCGACGAACTCGTTCTCCACCAGCGAGCGGTATTTCTCCCGCCATTCCGCCACCTCTTGGTGGAGCTGGGCCTGCTCCAGCGCCAAGCTGAGGTGCTGGCCGACGCTCTCGAGGAGCTCGAACTCCTCGGGGGTGAGCGCCCGCTCGGATCGGTCGCCGACGGCCAGCACACCCAAGGGCCGATCCCGGGCGAAGAGCGGCACGTAGGCCGCATACTTGAGCCCCTCCTTCTTGGCCTCCGGGGAGAGGAACTCGTGCTCGTGCACCTCGAGGGGCCTCCTCGAGCGGATGACCCGCCCCAAGATGTAGTGATCTTTGGGGTTACGCCTGGCCGCCTCGATGAACTCGGGCGAGAGCCCCCGCTGCTCGACCAGCACGAAGTCGCCGCTCCCCTCCTCGATGAGGTAGACCGCGCCTAGCTCGAAGTCGAGGGCCTCCAGGAGCCCCTCGAGCGCGGATCTGAGGAGGGCTTCCGGCTCGAGGGACCGGCTGAGGGCCGCGCCGATCGCGCCGATCACCGCCATCTCCTTGGCGCGGCGCTGCTCCGCTTGGTAGAGCATGGCGTTCTCCACCGCCAGGGCGATCCTCTCCGCGATCAGGGTGAGGACCCGCAGCTCCTCCTCCGTGGGGGTGTGGACCTTGGAGCTGTTGAGGTTCAACACCCCGATCAGCTTCCCCTTCGAGCTCAAGGGGAGGCTGATCTGGGAGCGGAGCCCGCCGAGGCGGGCGAGCTCGGCCAGCTCGGGGAACTCCCTATAGACGTCGGTGCAGACGACCACCCGCTGTTCCAGGGCGGCCCGGCCGGTCAGCCCATGCCCCAGGGGGTGGACCCTGACCTTCTCGACGAACTCCGGCGGAAGCCCCCGGTGGACCTTCAGATGCAGATGGAGCTTCCCTGCTCCTGCTCCCGCTCCTGACCCTCCATCGAGCAGGTAGATCGCGCCGGTCTCGAGCCCGCTCAGCCGGAGCATCTCCTCCAGGGCCCTCTCCAGGACCTCCTCGAGCTCCAGGGAGCTGCTCAGCGTCTGGGAGATCCTCGCCAGGGCCTCGAGTTCGCAGGCCTGCTGGTGCTCCTCCCGGTAGAGCCGGGCGTTCTCCAGGGCGATCGCCGCCTGGTCGGCAAAGAGCCTGGCCAGCCTCAGGTCCTCCTCACCGAATAGGCGATCCTTCTCATCGGTGGAGATGTTGAGCACGCCGATGAGCTTGCCCTTGGCCTTGAGAGGGATGGAGATCACCGAGGTGAGGGACTCAGTGGCGAACTTGGGCGAGCGGCCTTCCCAGCTCCGGTAGTCCGCGACGACCTGGGGTTCGCCGGTCTGGGCGACCTTGCCGGCGAGGCCCTCGCCGAGCTTGAGCCTCGTCCCTCGGTAGTCACGGCTCATCCCTACCGATAGGATCAGCTCGAGCTCCTCACTCTCCGGATCGTAAAGATAAAGCCCGCCGCTCTTCGCCCTCAGGAGCTCGATAGCGGAGCGGACGACCTCCTCGAGGAGCTGGGGGAGGTCACGTTGGGAGGTGAGCTCCAGCGAGATCCGATGGAGCATGGCGAGCCCCTCCGCCCGGCGGCGGCTCTCCTGATAGAGCTTGGCGTTCTTGAGGGTGAGGGCCGCCTGGTCGGCGAAGACCAAGAGGAGCTGGAGATCATCCTCGGTAAAGCTCCCTTCGGTGTCGCCCAGGACGTGGATCATGCCGATGACCTCGTCCTCCCACTTCATGGGCGCGGAGATCACCGCAGTGAAGGGCCGGTCCTGCTCGTAGGCCCGGGCTCGCCCCTCCCACCTCCGGTAATCCTCAATTAGCAGGGGCTCGCCGGTCTGGATGACCCTCCCGGCGGCACCCTCGCCCAGCTTCAGCCTCACGCCGGTGTAGTCCCTAGGGGTGTTGTAACTGACGACGCAGACGGCCTCCTTACGGATGGGATCGTAAAGATACATCCCTCCCCCGCGGCCGCCCAGGAGCCGGCAGGCCCGCTCTACGATGGAGTGAAGGAGTGGCCCCAGCTCCTCGCACTCACTGTAGAGGGTGAGGAGCCCACGCTCATGCCTCTCTCGTTCCCCGACCTTGGCCTCTCCCGCCGCTTTCGCCTTCGACCCACCCATACACGCCCATTTAAGCATAAAAAGGGCCGAGGGCCAAGTCGGGGCGGGGCCCACCGCCGCAATTGCTCGACGAGCGGGAGAAGTGATAGTGAGGTTGTAACCACTACGCACTACGATCGCACGCTGGGAGCCCTCCCTTCCCTGTCAACTCACCTCCGGCCCTGAGATCGGACAAGGGCCTCCTGTAAGATGATGGGGAGAGGAATCATCTAAGGGTAGGAGGGATCGAATGAACAGCCAGATCCTCACCTTCAGGAGGATGGAGCAGTTCACGG
>Ga0190286_1000126_pt1 | contig 39325 bp, 35 predicted proteins | sample 48691834_MG_FD_183241 | JGI IMG/M metagenome (GOLD analysis project Ga0190286, IMG submission 183241) | Hydrothermal vent microbial mat bacterial communities from Southern Trench, Guaymas Basin, Mexico - 4869-18-3-4_MG | ecosystem: Environmental > Aquatic > Marine > Hydrothermal vents >... | reverse complement strand
TTCTACAATCTGGTGAAGGTCTGTGTTGGCGCAGAAAACAGGGTCATCGCAACCTATCCTTGTCCCCCCTGAAATGGGGAGATTTGGCTTTGACCACCATGGGGAAATTTGGCTTTGACGGAACATTTTCTCGCTGCCCTTGACAGATCTCGAAAACCGTGTTAAAATTCAATTGGTTATACCAAATTGCCAATCCCCTTTGGATTTGAATCAAGAGGAGTGCTTTGCTGCGAGGGGAGTTTATCAGCCAAAAAGGCCATTGAAGCGCCGCGATTCCCCAAAGCAGCGGAGCGGAGCAGGGAAAGGAGGTGATGCACGGAAGCGAACTAAGCTGTCTTATTTCATGAGGTTCAGCCAGCGTAGGCTGAACACGCTGGATTCCAAAGGAGGATGCAAAATGGCAGCTAAGAATCCTGCTGAGAAGGCCAAGGAGGTCGCCCTTGGCGCCTTGGCGCCGTTGAAGGTCGCTAAAGTGCCTCCTTTTATTGGTACCTGGGCGGCCATGGGGGCGGGCCTCATCTGGGCGTCCATGGCCCAGGGCAGCGGCGAGCTGATCTGGTGGCCCTACATGACGGCCAAGTATGGAGCGGCCTTCATTGGTCTTCTGCTCCCAGCCTGCATCATGCAGTACTTTGTGAACCAGGAGATCAACAGGTACACCGCCACCACCGGCGAGGGGCTATTCCAGGGGTTTGCCAGGCTACACAAGGTATTTGCCTGGGCAATGTGGATCATGATGATCGTTAGCTTCGCCTGGTTCGGTGGCTACTTAAGCGGCGGCGCAACAGGGCTCTTCGAGCTCACTGGCTTTCCTCCAGGGTGGTCGCCCAGGGCTGGGACCCTCTTCTGGTCTTACCTTATGATGGTGGTTTACTTGGCTGCTCTCGTATTTGGAAGGGTCGTGTATAAGGTGATCGAGAGGTTCATGGAGGTAGTGGTTGTCGTCTGCATCGTGGGCCTCGTGGCGGCAGTAGCCCGCCCCGAAGTCCTGAGAACTGCGGGGAGCTACTTCGCCGCTTACTTCACCCCCATTTTCTACTTCCCAGCCGAGTGGGACCCCGCCGATACTAGTAAGCTGCTGACCTGCATCTGCTTTGCTGGCATGGGCGGCTTCTTCAACGTCATGTACAGCTACTGGATCAGGGACAAAGGGATTGGGATGGCTGCACACGTGGGAAGGATCACCAGCCCCATTACCGGCGAGCCGGAGGCCATCCCCGAGGTGGGCTACGCCTTTGAGGACACGACGGAGAACAAGAAGAACTACCTCGAGTGGATCAAGTACCTGCGCATTGACAACCTCGTGGCGGTAGGCCTTAACCTGCTCACTGTGACGCTGATGTGCTGGTTGGCTTGGGCCCTCCTGCTTCCCGCGAGAGCGTATCCCACCGGTTGGAAGCTGGTTGTTACTCAATCGCGCTTCTTCGAGGTCGCTTGGGGGCCTATCGGCCGAGCGATCTGGTTCCTCATTGCTGCAGCTTTCCTAGGCGATACGTGGCTGGGGATTACCGACTCCTGCGCCAGGATGCACGCTGACTTCTTCTATTCCGTGTTCGCGTGGGCCAGGAAGTACACCTTCAGGAGCCTGTACTATGTCTTCGTGGCCATCCTGACCGTGATCAGCGCCATCACCATGCTGCTCGCCAAGCCCGGGCCGTTACTCGTGCTTGGTGGGGTGTTTAACTTCATCTCCATGGCCATCTATTGCCCCGCCCTGATCTACATGAACTACGTCATGATCCCCAAGAAGTTCCCCAAGTGGACCAGGCCTACTAACTGGGCTTTGGCGCTCATCTCCATCGTGAGCGCGATCTACCTGATCCTCTCGATCTGGTACCTCACGGTGATCTTCTAAGCCGCTCAGCGCCCTGGCAGGCCGAACCTCACGCTCGCAGAGAGTTGCGAGCGTGAGGTTCTTTGTAAGTTAAGGAGGTTTAGATTTATGATCAGCGATCAAGTCAAAAGGGGGACACAGCGCGCCCCGCACCGCAGCCTTTTCTACGCTCTGGGCTACACGCCGGAGGAGCTGGACAGGCCCCTTATCGGGGTGGCCAATTCCCAAAACGAGATCGTGCCTGGGCATCGCCATCTGGACGAGGTGGCCGAGGCGGTGAAGGCTGGCGTTCGCTCCGCTGGCGGTACGCCGGTGGAATTCTCCACCATCGCCATCTGCGACGGCATCGCCATGGGCCATGCGGGGATGCGATACCCCCTCCCCAGCCGGGAGCTCATCGCCGATAGCGTGGAGGCCATGGCCCTGGCCCACAGTTTCGATGCTCTGGTGCTCGTCACCAATTGCGACAAGATCACTCCTGGCATGCTCATGGCCGCCGCCAGGCTGGATATACCGGCCATCGTGGTGAGCGGCGGGCCAATGCTGGCCGGCCGCTTCCAGGGGAGGGACGTGGACGTTAGCACCATCTTCGAGGCGGTGGGGCGGCTGGAGGCAGGCCTGCTGACCAAGGAGGAACTGGCGGAGCTGGAGCTTGCGGCCTGTCCCGGCTGCGGCTCCTGCGCCGGCATGTTTACCGCCAACACCATGAATTGCCTGGCCGAGGCCCTGGGCATGGCCCTGCCCGGCAACGGCACCATCCCCGCCGTGAGCGCGGCCAGGATCAGGCTGGCCAAAGGGGCTGGCGTCAAGATCGTGGAGCTTTTGGAGCGCGGCATCAGGCCCTCCCACATCCTCACGAAAGAAGCCTTCGCCAACGCCATTGCCGTGGACATGGCCCTGGGAGGCTCCACCAACGCGGTGCTGCATCTGATGGCCATCGCCCACGAGATGGGCGTCGAGTTGCCGCTGGAGCTCTTCGACCAGATCAGCCGCCAGACTCCCTACCTGGCCAAGATGAGCCCCGCTGGGCCCTTTCACCTCCAGGACCTGGACGAGGCCGGGGGCATCCCCGCGGTGATGAAGGAGCTGAGCCGGGGCGGCCTGATAGAGCTGGACGCCCTGACCGTTACAGGGCAGACGGTGGGGGAGAACGTCGCCGAGGCAGTTATCAGGCGGCCGGAGGTCATCAAGACTTTAGAAGAGCCAATTCGACCCGAGGGGGGTATCGCCATCCTGCGCGGGAATCTGGCTCCCGACGGGGCGGTGGTGAAATCGGCGGCGGTGGCGGAGAAAATGCTCGTCCACCGGGGGCCGGCCAAGGTCTTCGACTCCGAGGAGGAGGCGGTGGAGGCCATCCTGGGCGGTGAGATCGAACGGGGCGACGTGGTGGTCATTCGCTACGAGGGGCCGAAGGGAGGGCCGGGCATGAGGGAGATGCTGATGCCCACCTCGGCGCTGGCTGGCATGGGCCTGGACGAGGACGTGGCCCTGCTCACCGACGGCCGCTTCTCCGGGGCCACGCGCGGAGCGGCCATCGGCCACATCTCGCCCGAGGCCGCCGAGGGCGGGCCCATTGCCCTGCTTCGGGATGGCGACGTGGTGGAGATAGACATCCCCGCCAGGCGACTAGAGGTGCGGCTGTCGCCCGAGGAGATGGAGAAGAGAAAGGAAAGCTGGCAGCCTGCGGCTAGGGTCGCAAAGGGCTATCTCGCCCGCTACGCCGCCATGGTGACCTCGGCCAGCACCGGGGCCGTGCTTAAGGTCCAGCGCTAACGGGCAAGATAAGCCCCGACGTAAACATCAAGGCTAAAGGAGCGAAGCCCTGCGGGCTCATAAGCCAGCCTCGAAGGGGCTCTGCCTTTTCAGCACGGGGGTTTAGCCCCATGATCGTTCTTGCCTGCCAAAGTGTCGGATAAGGAGGAGTGCCAGCACCGCTCCCAGGGCGTCAACGCCGACGTCGCCGAGGCGTCCGTTGCGCCCAGCCACGAAGGTCTGATGGTATTCGTCCGAGAGGGCGTACAGGACGGTCAGAACGAAGGCGCTTGTGTAAGGGGTGGCAGCACAGGCGCCTTTTCCTTTGGAGAGGGCCCGCCAGAAGAGGAAAGCCAGGATGCCGTATTCCGCCATGTGGCTCCCCTTCTTGAGGACGAAATCAACCAGGCCGTTGGGGTGGCTGGGCAGGGAGGGCTGAGAGGAGACGGCGAAGATCAATCCCATCCAGAAGGGCACTGGCAGCCAATAGTAAAGCAGCTCGTGGCGCTTGAGTCTCCTGAGCATGACGACCATCCCGGCTATTGGGGCACTCCTGTCAATAAAGTGACGAGTAACGGGTCAATGGGGGAAGGGTAACCAGGCAACCCCTGCCCCTAACCCTCACCCCCTAATCCATAAGCCCTCTCAACGTTCGCAACCAGCTTATCCCAGGCAAATTCCTCGAGGATCCGCCTTCGCGCCTCTCGCCCCAGCCGCTTCCGCAGGCCCTCGTCCTGCAGCAATTCGATTACACTGCGGGCAAAGGCTGCCTCATCGCCGGGCAAGGAGCCGAGCAGGTGGCGCAGGAGCGTGAGGACCGCATCGGCGTTCAATCCCTTTAGCCTCAATTCAGAGAGGATGCCCAGCCGGGATAGGGGATGGCGCAGTTCGGCTACGGCGCCAGCCTCTTCGCTACGATAGGTGCCGATGACCAGCAGCCGGTTGCCAGATAGGCAGCGCCCCAGATAGGCCAACCATTCCAAGGTAGCGCCATCAGCCCAGTGGAGGTCGTCAAGGCAGAGGAGCACGGGATGCGGGCCGGAGGCTAACGCCAGGGTAAATCGACACAGCGCTTCGAATAGTCGGGCTCGGGCTTCGTCCGGTTCAACCGTCATCGGCGAGGGCAAATGGGGGTGCAGGGTGCGCAATTCGGGCAGCAGGCGGGATACCTCGGCCAACCAGACTTCGGAGAGCTCCGAAGTCCAAGGTCTAAGATCGTTTACGACCGCAGCGCGGAGGGCCTGGGCGATGGGATTATAAGGCGGCTGTGCGCCGGGCTGGCCAGCACCGGCCAGGACCAAAGCCTGGGTTCGCAGATGGTTGGCGAAGTCTTGCATCAAGCGTGACTTGCCGATGCCGGCCTCACCCGAGATCAGGACCACCCCTCCACGTCCCGCTCGAGCACGGGCATAGGCTTGCTCCAAGCGGCGCAGAGCCCCGTCACGCCCAACTAGGGGCACATCCAGGCCGGGCAAGGTGGCCCAGGCGGGTCCTGCTGTCGAGCGCTGCAGCGGCCAGCTCTCTAAGACAGCTTGGTAGGCAGCTCTGGTCTCCGGCAGGGGGCTGACGCCGAGTTCGCGCTCTAAGGCTGCAGCGCAGCGTTCAAACTGGCGCAGGGCCGCGCTTCGGTTGTCGGTGGCGGCATAAAGCCTGATGAGACAGCGGTGCATATCCTCGGCCAAGTCATCTGTTTCCAGGTAACGCTGGGCACAAGCGATGGCTTTGTCGAGCCGCCCTTGGGCTGTCCATATCTCAACCAGGGCAGCCAGGGCCTTCAGGTAGAGGCATTCCCATATCCTCCCCTCCAATGTAGCCCAGGCCTCAAATTCGGGACTGGCGGGGGGAGAGAAGCCATCCAGGAAGGGCCCGCGGTAGAGATCTATGGCCCGTTGAAGGTTCTCATCCTGCTCCTCCCAACCACTTCCCGCTGCTGGAGGAGCGGTGAGGACAGCACACAGCCGCTCGAAGGCCGTTGTGTCCGACCAGACGCGATGGGGGTCAAGTCCGACTTGATCGTCAGAGGCTAACAACAGCTTAGGATCGGGCAAAGCGCGGCGCAGATGGGTCAGTAGGTGGCTGAGGTTGCGATGGGCATTTGATCTCGAGGTCTCAGGCCAGAGGAGGAGGCAGAGGTGGTCGCGAGGGATGGCTTGTAGCCGAGTCCCTAAGCGGTAGAGCAGGGCACGGACCTGACAACGGGGGATGGTAAGGGGATAACCGGCCCACTCCACAGTGGGCGGGCCGAGAAGGTAAATCCGCAGGTCAGCCGCTGTGAAGTGGGCCGGGTGCTCTCTCTGGCTGGTTAGGGATAGTGTGCCCTGACGGTCAACGGATGCACTCGATTAACAGAATATCTGAGTTAGCCGGTAGAGATCGAGGTCTACCTCCCTGGTGCAGCCAGTCACTCTCTCCAACTCCACAGGCACGATCTTACCACCCTTGAAGGCCGCCATGCGGCCGAACTTCCCTTCCTCGATCATGTCCACGGCCTGCACACCCATTCGAGTAGCCAGGATGCGATCAAAGGGCGTGGGCGAACCTCCCCGCTGGATGTGGCCCAGGACGACGCAGCGTGCTGTCTTGCCCGTTCGGGCCTCTATCTGTTTGGCCAGGTGAGGGCCTAATCCACGCTCCACTAAGCGCTTATGGCCGAATTCGTCCACATCCTCCACTTTTCTCGAAGGCAACCCTTCGATGTGAGCTCCCTCGGAGGCCACGATGAGGCTGAAGTAATCCCCTTCCTCCCAGCGCCTCTCCACGTGTTCACAGACCTCATCCAGGCTGGAGGGCACCTCGGGGATGGCGATGAAGTCGGCCCCTCCGGCCATCCCTCCTACGGTGGCTACCCATCCGGCATCCCTTCCCATGACCTCCAGGACGAAGACTCGATTGTGTGAGCGAGCCGTGGTCCTCAGGTTGTCTAAAGCCTCGGTCACCCTGGTCACGGCGGTGTCGAAGCCGATGCACTGGTCGGTTCCACACACATCATTGTCCATAGTTTTGGGGATGCCCACTATGGGCACGCCTCGTTTGTGGAGTTCGTAAGCCACGCTTAAGGTATCGTCGCCGCCGATGGTTACCAGAGCATCCAAGCCGAATTCATCGACACTTTGTAAGCACTTTTCGATGCCTCCCTCCCTTTTGAGCGGGTTGGTGCGCGAAGTGCCCAGGATGGTCCCACCTACATTGAGGATTTCGGAGACCATCTCCTTGGTCAGTGGCTCGATATCCCCTTCGATCAGTCCCCGATAACCATCTTTGATAGCTAAAACTTGGTGGCCGTGTTCGAGGGCTCGCCGAAACACTGCCCTGATGGCGGCGTTCAGCCCGGGCACATCCCCACCACCGGTTAGGATACCGATCCTCATAGCGACCTCTCCCTATTCTAGCCTAGGTCTTCAAACCTTCCCTGCAGTTTTTCCATCACCTGGGGCATGGTGGTGTATTCCATCTCCGTAAGGGGAAGCCGATGGGGCTCGAAGGGGCCGTGGAGTCGCAGGTAGTTGGCGATGGTGTTGCATAGCCTCCTTGCCTCGTCAAAGCTTGGGTCGTCGAACATATCCCGTGGGCCAACGAGCTTCCCCTCAGCTATCTGGAAACCTAAGGCGACCACCCTCGGAGGCCCATCGAAGCGGGAGGGGTTGCTATCCTTCAGCGATACCGGCATCAGCGGGCCATGATGTGAACCGCGCATCCATCCCTCCACCAGATGGGGAAGGGTGAAGGGCTCCAGCACCTCCCCCACAGCTGGGAACTCATGCTGGCAGCGCACGATGCAGACCGGATCGTCCTTCCCCACGTAGCGGCCGGCGATGAGGCTTAGACGCTGCGTGGAGGAGACAGCCGCTATCTCCCCTGTCTGCCGCTGATAAACGGCCTTCACCGCATAGCGGGAGGGAGCCCCGATGAACATCAGAAGGTCATAAGATTCCTCAGGGCAATCGAAGAATATCCGTTTTCCTCCCTTCACGTCATGGACCTCAAATCGGAACCCCTGGTGCATGGAGGGGGAGATGATCAACCCGGCGGTGTTGAAAGGATCGGCAAAGGTACGGTAGAGAGGCAAGTTCCATGCTCCAGCGGAGGTCTTGTCGGCCATGAAGATTATCACCGGCTCACTTCTGCGTTCCTCGAACTCCATCTCCGCTACTCCAGGGCCCATCCCCCTCACATTGCCTGAGAAGGCCTCGGCCAGTAGGTCCTGTCCAGCTCCATACAGCTTCAACTCTTCGGCTTTCTTGGTGCACTCCTCGAAGACCTCCCAAGCCAGACCGTGAATCTCCTCGCTGTCCACCCCCTTAGTATGGGTCATGATCAGCTGCAGGTCATCTCCACAGCGGGCCACATGGAAGTCGATGAGCACCCCATCCCTCTTCGCGACCTCTAAGTGCTTGGTGGCCTCCTCTATCAAAGCGGGGTGCATGCTGGAGTGGCCTACATAGCCTCCCACATCGGCCTTAATGACGCTTAAAGTAATCTCTCCCATTTTTCTTTCCCCCTTTCAAAATCGACTTCAGCTCGAGCGCATGATCTCCTTTATCTTAGCTGTGAGTCTAAGTGCTTCCTCCAGGGGCCGTTGCCACATATTTCTGCCGAAAATCAGCCCCGTTGCTCCCTGCTCCATGCAAATGCGAGCCTTCTCCAGCAGGTCCTCATCGCTTATCTTGCTCCCGCCGGAGAAGAGCACTAAGGTCTTGCCCGCCGAAATTATCACTTTCCTTACCGCCTTGGCATAATCCATCTCTTTGTAGAGGGTGTTGTAGGGTGGAGGGCTTTCCTCGTTGCGGGGGTCATCGAATTTGGGCACATTGAGCTTCACCACATCTGCCCCAAGCTCGTTGGCCAGCCGGGCAGCGTAGTCCACGGCGTAGAGGGAATCCCTCCCGCCCTTCTTCTCGATGGCTTCCCCTCGGGGATAGCTCCACACGATGAGGGGCATCCCGTAACGCTCGCAATCAGCTCTGACGCGCATGAGCTGGATGAAATCCTCATCCTGGCGGGGGGAGCCCACGTAGAGGGTGTAGCCTACGGCATCGGCCCCTAACCTGACCGCATCCTCAACGGTGGCATCCAGGGCGGAGAAGGCCTGGGCGTCGGAGGGGATGTTGGTCTTCCCATTGAGTTTCAGGACCAATGGGACCTCTCCAGCGTAATCGCGCATGTATTTCTCCGCTAAGCCGATATGGAAGACGATGCCGGAATAGCCCCCTTCTTTGGCTAAGCGCAATTGGTATTCCGGATCGAGGCTATCGGGGTTGGCGAAGAAGTCCACAGGTCCGTGCTCCACGCCGTGGTCGATGGGCAGAAGCAGCATCGTACCATTGCCCGGCCCATACTCGTAAAGCAGTCTGTGCAGCCTGACGCGCTTGCCTAAACTCAGATCCAAATCATCAAGGGTCGGTCTTCTCATTTGCGCCTCCTTAACCATCGTTGCGCTCCGCAGTTAAACATTTATTCCACCTGCAATTCCTCTGGCAATAGAATCCTGTCTTCCCCTTCCTCGGGGACCGGAAGACGCTCGCCGGTGGATAGCAGGTACATGCCTACCTCAATCCGATACCGCCCCGGGGGAGCATGGGGATCCACGATCATCCGGTGGTGGTCCTTCACAACGGTGTCCACTATCCATTGGCTGGTTGGATACCCTCCACCTAAGGGCTGGCTATCGCTCTGAGCCCAGACAGGGCCATTGGTGGACGGGTTGTAGGCTTCCCCTAAGAAGTGTACGAAGACGGTGTAGTTCTGCCTGACCTTGCGCTTGGCCTTCCAGTAGAGGTTTAGCTCTAAGGCTTCGCCCCTTCGCACCTTCCCTCTGGGACTCAAGTCGTACCCCAAGAAGACTATCCCCTCCCCTAACCCTACCTCCAGGGGATGGGAGATGGCACCCGCCCTGGGCAGCGGTTTGGTGCAGGTTATCCTCAACCGCCCTAAGCGGGCCCTCTCGGAGGGGGCATCGAGCGGATATATCTCGAAATGGTAGGAGCCGGATGGCGTTCTATCGAAGACCGTGAAATCCAATTGGCTGCGATGGATTCGGCCGCCCTCCGAGATGAGCTCTCGCCTTTCCAACACCTGGCCCTTCTCATTGGTTAGCTCGATCCCCATTCGAACATCCCCATCAGCCCGCCAGTAGAGGCCCAGATGGGCGGTATCGCCTGGGCGGTACTCGGTCGTGGGCAGGTCATAGCCTAAAAGCTCGATCCCTTCCAGTTGCACATTCAAAGGATACTGGGGGTTTACCTCGACTACCTCCGGTTCCTCGGGTTCTGGTGCATAGAGGTTCAGCTCGTTGTGGTATAGGGCCATGCTGATGGGCTTGGCGTAGCGTCCATCCAGCCACCTCTTAACCAGGTCCTGTGGGTCTTGCATGGGAGCGTCGGCCAGAGTCAGCCAGAGCCGAGGGTGTCTGGCGGCTATCCCCTCCAGCTCGTTAGCTACATTCTCCTCGGTGATGCGGGAGGAGCATCGGGGCAAGGCGTAAAAGACGGGCCTCGGGCGCCCGTCGAACTCCCGATCGTAGTAGTAGAGGAACACCGGATAGCGATTCCCTGAGACCAGGAGCACCGCATCGTCGGATTTGGCGTAAGTCGAGATGACCCGTGCTGCGGTTTGGAACTCGTCCCTTAGGTATCGCCCCCTGTAATGCTCCCTCAGAGCCCAACCGAAGCTGGTCAGGACGAAGGTGAGCATCACGACGGCTGCTAACCTCGGTCCCCTCTTTAGGAGGACTACGCTGCAAGCTGGGAGGATATAAAAAGTTGGGGCGAAGGGGAGGAAATAGCGGGCTTCCACCCGAGGGGTATAGAAGAACCCTCGCGGCAGGGAGATAAGGTAGATGGCTAAAGGAGGCAGGGCTAAGGAGGAGAGCAGCAGCAGACCCGCTTCTCGTCGCCTATTCCACAGGAAGATCAATCCAGCCATCGAGATGGCAGAGAAAGCCCAGGCCAACCATGTGTATCGCTCGAGGTGGGTGGAAATGCCCAAGGGGACCACCAGCCAGTAGAGTTGGAGGAACCTACCAAGCTTGAAGGGCTCGCTCACCACCGACCAGGTATGCACGCGAGGAAGGGCCAGATAGAGCCAGGGCGTGAGGAGGAATAGAACTGCTGCCTGAGAGAGGACCCATTTGAGCAGGAACGAGCGGGGTCTCCTAATGGTCAACACGAGCAGGTTTTCGATCAATATGACCAGAGCGGCCAAATAGAGGGTATACAAAGCGGCTGCGGTGGCCAGGATATAGAATAGCCATACCCTCTCAGCGCCTTCCTCAAGCCGAGTGAAGAGGTAAAGGGAGAGGAGGATGAGGAACGCTGCTAGGATATACATCCTCATTTCCTGCGACCACCAGACGTGAAAGCGGGCGATGGCTAGGAGGAAGGTTGTCAGTAATGCCACTCCATGGCCGATCAGCCTCTTGGTCAGCGGGTAGATGAGAGCCACGGTGAGCACTCCCCAGATGACGGACAGGAAGCGGGCCGCGAACTCGCTCTTGCCCGCCAGCGTTACCCACGGCTTGAGGAGCCAGAAATAGAGGGGCGGATGGACGTCACTGGCCGTCCAGAGGGTTAGGTCAGTGAAGCCCTTGCGCACTGCCCATATGGCCAGGCCCTCGTCCCACCATATGTTCTTGTCGCCTAAGCGATAGACTCGCAGAGCAAAGGCCAGCGCGATGGCCAAGCTCAGGATTATCGCTGTTTGCTGCGTTCTCTTCATCTTTCATCGGCCTGGGATAAGGAAGGTCACCATCCAAAGCCGCTTTATCGGAGTCTGGCCTTTCTCAACGGAAGCTGGTATAATAAATTGCCGGAGGTGGGATTCGAACCCACAAGAGGTTGCCCTCAACGCATTTTGAGTGCGTCGCGTTTGCCGTTTCGCCACTCCGGCTTGGTATTTAGTATAAACTAAAGTGATTATTTAGTCAAATGGACGAAAAACAACTCATCGCCGCCGCTAAAAGGGGAGATGTCGAGGCCTTTAACGGATTAATCATAGCCTACCAGGATATGGCCTACAACCTGGCCTACCGCATCCTGGGCGATCCGGATGCTGCCGCTGATGCCACTCAGGAGGCCTTCATCTCCGCCTTCCGAGCGGTGAGGAGGTTCCGAGGCGGCTCCTTCAAGGCCTGGCTTCTGCGCATCATCACCAACGTCTGTTATGACCGATTCCGCCGCCAGAAGCGCCGTCCCACCACCCCTTTGGAAGCCCTCTATTCTATCCCTGATCGTAAGGAGGATCCTGAAAGCTTTGCCCTTCGCCAGGAACTGAACAGGGCGATTCAGGCCGGCATCCAGACGCTCCCCTATGACCAACGGGTAACCCTCGTTCTCTCCGATGTGCAAGGTCTAAGCTACAAGGAGATCGCCCAGATCACGGGCTCCTCCTTAGGCACGGTTAAATCGCGGTTAAGTCGAGCCCGAGCTAAGCTGCGCGACTGGCTCCTGGAACATGAGGAACTTCTGCCCGAGCGCTATCGTCTTTAAGTAGGGAGGGCGCGATGTTTAAATCTCGGAGAAAAGGGGGCAAATCTATATCCTGTGAACGAATTCGCCAGGAACTGCTTTCAGCTTACATAGATGGGGAGTTATCCTCCGAGGAGCGGGAGCTGGTGGAGGCCCACCTGTCCGAATGCGAGGAATGCGCCCGGGACCTGCGCACGCTCCGTCGAACGGTGGAGCTCTTGGGCGAGCTACCCACATTGCGTGTCCCCCGCTCCTTCGCCATCCCGGTCCCTGCGGCCAAGTCCATTACCCGGCTGAGCCGGGCCTATGCCTTTCTCAGGGTTGCCACAGCTCTGGCCGTCCTCCTCCTGGCGATCGTTTGGGCAGGAGATGTGCTCTTCATCGGCCGTGCTCCCAGTGCTCCGCCCCCCACCGTTGTACTAGAACTTGAGGCGGAAAGGGGAGTGCCGTTTGCCACCGGGATGGTCAGAGAGAAGGCTGTTCCCCCACCTGTGCCCGCTGCACCCCCCACTCGGGAGCGGGTTTCAGCTGCTAAACCCACTACGCCTCAGCCCGTCCCTCAGCGGGAGTTCACCAGGCCATGGTTGGGCCCCGGCGCTTTGCGATGGATCGAGATCGTCCTTCTTTTCGTGACCATCGTCTTATCCCTTACCACTGTAATGGTGAGGCGCAGGACCAAGTCATTTCGAGGAGAGTGAAGTGCCTCAAGTGGTAACCTTAGGAGACATCAACCTGGATATCATTGCTCACATCTCCTATTATCCCCCCTCAGGCGGCGATGGGCTTGCCCAGCAGGCGAGCATGCACAGCGGCGGCTCGGCGGCCAACACTGCCATCGCCTTAGCTCGCCTGGGCGTGGAGACAGGTCTCATCGGCCGGGTGGGAAAAGACCCCATGGCCGAGTGGGCGCTGGCGGAGTTAGCGGAGGCGGGGGTTGAGTTGAGCGCCATCCAGCGAGACGAGGAAGCAATGACGGGGATGATGTTCATCGCCGTCACCCCAGATGGCGAGCGCACTATGTTTGGCTACCGAGGAGCCAATGCTCGCACCAGTCCTGCCCTTTTGGACGAATCTTACATCGCCAGCGCCTCCCTCCTCCACCTCTCGGGTTATGCCCTCCTGGAAGAGCCTCAGCGGGATGCTGCCCTTTTAGCTCTGGAAATGGCTCACAGGGCCGGGTTGGCAGTGAGCCTGGACTTGGGGTTAGAGGCAACGCTCAAACGCACCGAGGAGGTGAGAGATTTGCTGCCCCAGATTGACCTCCTTCTCCTCACCTTAGCAGAGGCGGAGCGCTTGACAGGCTGCAGGGATGCTGAGGAGGCGGCGAAGCGCCTGCTGAGCTGTGGAGCGAAGGCCGTAGCCCTCAAGCTGGGCGAACGGGGTTGTCTGATCAGCAGTGAGGAGGGGAATCTCCCTGTTCCCGCCTTTTCTGTGGAGGTGAAGGATACCACCGGTGCGGGCGATGCCTTCGATGCAGGCCTCATCTTCGGGCGATTGAAGGGATTGGGATGGCGGGAATCGGCTGTTTTAGCCAACGCCTTAGGTGCTCTGGCCGCATCGGTCGAAGGAGCCGGAGGATCGTTGCCGGGGAGGAGGGAAGTGTGCGCTTTTCTGGAGGAGCACGAAGGGGATCCCTCCTGGCAGGGTTGGCGGAGGGAGCTGCGCTGCCTCTTGGATCTATTGTAGGAGCGCAGCATGCTGGCTCCTCGCAAGTAATGCTTTGGTGAAGGGGAGGGCGAAGATGACTGTAAAGTGGAGGGAGAGGTTAGATAGTCTGCGATTGGAATCGCTGAGGGAGATGTTCGGGACGGACAAACCCATCATCGGCATGGTGCATCTCTGGCCACTGCCTGGTGCGCCGGGCTATGCTGGCTATGGGATGGAGGAGATCATCGAGCATGCCCTTAGAGATGCCCAGGCCCTCATCGAGGGAGGGGTGGATGGCCTCATCGTGGAGAACATGTGGGACCTGCCCTACTACGTGGGGGAGGATGTGCCTCCGGAAGCGATAGCTGCCCAGGCCGTGGCCGCCTGGGAAGTGGTGAAGGCAGTGAAGAAGGCCTCGGGGATCCCTGTGGGCATCAATGTGGTACACAACGGCGGCCGTGTTACCCTCTCCATCGCTGTGGCCGCTGGTGCCGACTTCATCCGCGTCTGCCTCCTCACCGGGGCTCGGGTCTGGGATACAGGTGAGTTCGACCACGGCTGTGCCGCCGATCTCCTGCGTCTACGTAAAAGCTTGAACGCTGAGCACATCAAGATCTTCGCTGATGTGGACAAGAAGCACTCCGTGCCCTTCCCTGGGATAGACTTAGCTACCCATATTGAATGGACGGAATTCTACCTAGCTGATGCCCTCATCGTCTCCGGCAAGATGACCGGTGCTGCTCCGGAGCTGGAGAAGGTGAAGCGGGCTAAAGAGCTGGCTAAACGGCCGGTGCTCTTAGGCAGTGGCACCACCCAGGAGAACATCGCCGAATTCCTGCGCTATGCCGATGGAGCTATCGTGGGCACCGCTCTGAAGGTGGATGGCATCGCTGAGAACCCCGTCGACGTGGAGAGGGTGAAGCAGTACATGGAGGCCGTGCGCGCCGTTCGAGGCGAATAGCCAGCTCGCCTGCGGTTTGACTTTCGCTCGCGGGGTGGTAAAATACGGGAAAAATGGTCAGGAGGAAGACAGCTCCTCCCACGGAGGATGGGAGCCAGGGAGGGAGAGAGATGCCTAAGGAAACGCTCGTTCTCATAGATGGCCATGCCCTGGCCTATAGGGCCTATCATGCCCTGCCGCCGGACCTTTCCACGTCCCAAGGGGAGCTGACCAATGCCGTCTTCGGCTTCACTTCCATGCTCCTCAATGTGCTTTCTGAGGAGAAGCCCGATTACATAGCCGTAGCCTTCGACACGGGGAAGACCTTCCGCCACGAGGAATATAAGCCCTACAAGGCCCATCGGGCGAAGATGCCCGAGGACCTGGCAGGACAGCTGGTACGCATCCACCAGGTGGTGGAGGCGATGGGCATTCCCATCCTGGAGGTAGAGGGCTATGAAGCCGACGACGTATTGGGCACCCTGGCCGCCCAGGCCAGGGAGAAGGGGATAAGGGTCCTTATCGTCACCGGAGATACCGATGCTTTTCAGCTCATAGACGAGAACACCAGAGTAGTCACTTCGCGCCGGAGGTTCTCCGACATGGTCGTCTACGATGAGGCGGCCATTGAGGCGCGTTACGGGCTCAAGCCGGAGCAGCTCGTGGATTTCAAGGCCCTTGTGGGCGATAAGACAGACAATATCCCCGGCGTAAAGGGTATCGGCGAGAAGACAGCGGCTGAACTCCTGCGCCGCTATGGGACTTTGGAGGGGATCTACGCCCATTTAGATGAGGTGAAGAGCCCTCGCTTTCGCCAGGCCCTGGAGAAGGGTCGTCGGGATGCCTTCCTTAGCAAGCGCTTGGTGACCATCGTCAGGGATGCCCCTATCAGGCTCGATTTGGAAGCCTGCCGGGCGGGCAGGTTTGACAGGGAGAAGGTGATGGAGCTGTTCCGAGAGTTGGAGTTTCGAACCCTGGTGAACCGACTTCCGCCGAGCAAGCAGGAGAAGCCCCCTCAACAGCTCTCCATGTTTGAGGGAGGGAAGCCTCCCGCCTTCGGCAATTACAGCGCTGTGGCCGATGAGGAGGCTTTAAATGAACTGGCAGCGAAGCTCTCCTATGCCAAAGGCTTGGCCTTCGATGTGGAGACCACCAGCACCGATCCCATGGATGCGGAGCTGGTGGGCATCTCCCTGACCGCTAAGGAGGGGGAGGCCTGCTACATCCCCGTAGGACACGGGGGAGGGACCCAACTTCCCTTGGAGCTCGTGTTGAGCAAGCTCAAGCCGATATTGGAGGACGCAAGCATCCCTAAGTACGCGCACAATTCCAAATATGATTTCACTATCCTTAGCCGATACGGCATTCAAGTGAAGGGGTTGGCTTTCGACACGATGATCGCCGAGTGGCTCATCAACCCAGCCAGCAAGAACTTGGGCTTGAAGAACCTGGCCTGGGCCCGTTTGGGAGTGGAGATGGAGCCCATAACCGACCTCATCGGCAAAGGGAAGGCCCAGATCACCATGGCTCAGGTGCCTATCTCCCAGGCTACACCCTACGCCTGTGCAGATGTGGACATGACTTACCGCTTGGTGAAGGTTTTGGAGCCGGAGTTGAAGGAGAAGAAGCTCTGGTTGCTCTTCACTGAGGTGGAGATGCCCCTTGTGCCTGTGCTCTCCGAGATGGAGATGAAGGGGGTAAAATTGGATGTGGATTACCTGAAAGAGATGTCTGAGGAGCTCCAACAACGGCTGGCCGAGTTGGAACTTGAGATCCAGGATATGGTGGGGCATCCGTTCAACATCAATTCCACCCAACAGCTTTCGGATGTCCTCTTCGTAGAGTTGGGCCTGCCAGCCCAAGGAGTTCCCAAAACTCGCTCCGGCTTCTACTCGACAGCTGCTGGAGTCCTGGAGAAACTCAGGGGGAAGCACCCCATCATCGACCTCATTTTAGAGTACAGAGAGCTGGCAAAACTTAAATCCACTTACGTGGATACCTTGCCTCTTCTGGTGAATAAGCGCACCGGAAGGGTACATACCTCCTACAACCAGACGGGAACGGTCACCGGCCGAATTTCATCCAGCGATCCAAATCTGCAGAATATCCCCATCCGCACCGAGCTGGGTCGCCAGGTGAGGCGGGCATTCGTAGCCTCACCGGGCCATCTCCTCCTCTCCGCCGATTACTCTCAGGTGGAGCTGAGGATCATGGCCCACATCAGCGGGGACGAGGGCCTTCTTTCCGCCTTCCGACGCGGGGAGGATATCCACGCCAGCACTGCAGCCGCGGTGCTCGGCGTTCCCATCGAGGCGGTTACGCGGGAGATGCGCAGGCTGGCCAAAACTGTAAATTTCGGCCTCAGTTACGGCATGAGTGGCTATGGACTGGCGCAGAGGACCGGCCTCTCTCAGGAGGAGGCCAATGCTTTCATCAAGAGCTACTTCGCTAAATATCCCAAGGTTAAAAGGTACATAGAGGAAGCCAAGCGCAAGGCTCGCAAGCAGGGCTATGTGGAGACCCTTTTGGGAAGGCGGCGCTACTTCCCGGAGCTGATGTCCGAGAAGGCCCACTGGAGCGCCAAGCGAGCTGCTGAACGCGAGGCCATCAACATGCCTATCCAGGGCACAGCCGCTGACATCCTTAAGATCGCTATGATCAACCTGCACCGGGCCATCCATGAACGTGATCTCGAGAGCCGCATGATCCTCCAAGTCCACGACGAGCTGGTGCTGGAGGTGCCGGAGGAGGAGCTGGAGACCGTAAAACCTCTGGTCAAATCCACCATGGAGGGCGCCTTCCAGCTGGATGCTCCGCTGAAGGTGGACATCAAAGTGGGGAAGAACTGGCTGGAGATGGAGTAGATGGCTACGAACTACCGGGGGCCTTTCAGAGCGGCCTTGCCTTGTGGGGTGCGCGATCTCTTTTTAGAGGATGCGGCCAAGCTCTCGATGCTGATGGCCACCTGGCGCAAGCTGTTCGAGAGCTGGGCGTACACGGAGGTCGTTCCTCCAACCTACGAACACTACGATGTGCTGATGGTCGGAGGCAGCGCCGACTTCGAGGAGAAGGCCTTCCGCGTGTTGGATCGAGAAGGCAATATCCTGGCTCTGCGCCTCGATATCACCGCCCAGGTAGCCAGGATAGTGGGCACCAAGCTGTACGATATGCCTCTGCCCATGCGCTTTTATTATCTCACCAATGTCTTTCGCTATGAGGAGCCCAGAGCCGGCCGTCAGAGGGAATTCTATCAGGCGGGGCTAGAGCTTATAGGCGCACCTGGGCCCGAGGCCGATGCTGAGGTACTCGCCATCGCCGTCGAAGCCCTACGGAAAGCGGGCTTGCGCAGCTTCCAGATCAACTTGGGACAGATGGCCTTCTTCAGGGCCATCGTTTCGGAATTGGATATCTCCCCGTTCCAAATGGACGAGCTTAAAGCCTCCATCGGCCGCAAAGACGAGATAAATCTAAGGGAGGCGCTGGAAAGGTGGAGGATAAGCCCTCGCATAGCCAGGGCTTTGAACGAGTTGCCTCACCTTTGTGGCGGCCAAGAGGTGCTAGAGCGAGCCGCCGAACTGGCCCCTAACGACGGCGCCAGACGTGCTATCGAGAATCTAAGGCGGATTCACAGCTTGTTGTCGGCCCAAGGCCTGGCGGAGCACGTGGTCATAGATTTAGGTGAGGTACGGGGCATGAGCTATTACACCGGCATCGCTTTCGAGGGATTCAGCCCTGGCCTGGGCTTCCCCATCTGCAGTGGGGGGCGCTACGATGAGCTCATCGGCCTCTATGGCCGCTCTCTGCCGGCTGTGGGATTCGCTTTGGAGGCTGAGCGGGTCCTTCTGGCCCTGGAGGGGCAAGGGGGTTGGAAGGTGGATCTCGCCCCCGATCTTCTGGTGGCCGCTGAGGCCGCATCCGCTGGCGGGGAGACCATCCATCGCCTGCGCCTCCATGGATTTAAGGTGGAGACGGACGTGATGGCTCGAGATGAGGCCGCTTTGCTCGAGTACGCTCAGACGAGGGGGATCCCCCGTGTCATCGCTGCTGGAGACGAGGAGGGGGCCTTGCTCGTCACAGCAGAGGGGCGGCGCCGATTGAGCTGGGATGCCCTTGAGGAGGTTCTGCTGAAGTGTTAAGCATAGCTTTGCCCAAGGGGCGTCTCCTCCCTCCCTGCCTGGAGCTTTTCCAACGGCTTGGATGCATAGGCCTCGACGAACTGGCCTCCTCCCGTCGTCTCCTCTGGGAGGAGCCTGGGCAGGGGCTCAGCTTTATGGTGGTCAGGGCTGCGGATGTGCCCATCTACGTGGAGTATGGCTCGGCCGACGTGGGCATAGCAGGCAGAGACGTACTTCGTGAGGAGCGCAGGGATGTCTATGAACCCATGAGGTTGGGCTTTGGGCGTTGCCGGTTAGTGGTAGCCGGACCGCCGGAGCTCAAGGGCGATGACCTTCGTCTCCGCCGCAGCCTGCGTGTGGCCACCAAGTATCCCCGCCTGGCGCGGGAGCATTTCCTAAAGCGGGGCATCTCGGCGGAAGTGGTCAAACTCTCCGGCTCAGTGGAGCTGGCTCCTCAGGTCGGCTTGGCAGACCTCATCGTGGATGTAGTCGACACGGGGCGTACCCTCCGCGAGAACGGCTTGGTCGAGATCGAGGAGATCCTTTCCTCCGAGGCGTGTCTCATAGTCAATCGAGCTAGCCATAAATTGAAGTTGAAAGAGGTCAACGATCTGATGGAGCGGATCGCGAAGGTGATAGAGGCCTGGGGGAGGTAGAGGTGGCTGCCTTCGATGTCGAGGCTCTACTGCGCCCTGAGATCCGGAGGATAGACGAATATATCTCCGGTTCGTCTTTGGAGGTGCTGAGTCGACGCTTAAGCCTCCCGGAGGAGCGGATCATCAAGCTCGATGCCAACGAGAACCTTTATGGACCCTCGCCTAAGGTCAGAGAGGCATTGGGGGGTTACAGGTATTACCACATCTACCCGGATTCCATGCAAGGCCGGATACGGGAGGCCATTCAGGGTTACCTCGGGGTGGATAAGGCCCATATCGTGTTCGGCAATGGCTCCGATGAACTGATCGATCTGGTGATGCGGCTTTTCGTCAAGCCTGGCGATGTAGTCATCAATTGCCCACCTACTTTCGCTATGTATAGCTTCTATGCCACCCTCAATGGGGCGGAGGTGGTGGAGGTGCCACGTCGGGCCGATTTCTCACTGGATGTGGAGGGGGTAGAGCGGGCTGCAAAGGGGATGGATAGCCGCCCATCCCTTCTTTTCCTTGCCTCCCCCAACAATCCCGACGGGAGCGTAACCCCACGCGATACTATCCTGCGCTTGCTTCGACTTCCACTGGTGGTGGTGATCGACGAAGCCTATGCTGAATTCAGCGGGGAGAGCGTGGTGGACTTAGTGCCAGAGCATCCCAACCTCATCGTCTTGCGCACTTTCAGTAAGTGGGCAGGCCTGGCGGGCCTCAGGGTGGGCTACGGTGTTTTCCCTTTAGACATCATCAAGCACTTATGGCGGGCCAAGTCGCCTGACAACGTTAACGTGGCCGCTCGGATAGCGGTTCTGGCTACTCTATCGGACCTCGATTATCTGCGGTCGAACATCCAGCGCATCATCGCCGAGAGGGAACGCCTCTATGCCGAACTCCGGAAGATAGATTTTCTACGCCCTTACCCCAGTCGAGCCAATTTCATCCTCTGTCGGGTGGTGGGGAGGGATGTGTGGAAGCTCAGGGAGGCCCTCGAGCGGGAGGGCGTCATCTTGCGCTACTACCTCGACGATCCGAGGCTGCGGGAGTTCATTCGCATCACTGTGGGGAGGCCAGAGCAGATGGACGCTTTGCTGGCTGCGCTCCGTCGGCTAAGCTGATTATGTGCTCTTCTTCAGAAGGTATGTGACGATATGCGCCAAGCGAGAATCCATCGCCAGACGAGGGAAACGGATGTTAAATTGACGCTCGAGCTCGATGGTCAGGGCGAATACGAGCTCGACACTGGCCTGCCCTTTCTCGATCATCTGCTCTCTCAGGTGGCAGCACATGGGCTCTTCGACTTAATGGTGAAGGCCCGCGGCGATCTGGAGCACCATCTCGTGGAGGACGTGGCCATCTGCTTAGGGAAGGCCCTGGACGAGGCCTTGGGGAAGCGGGAGGGGATTGTGCGTATGGCCCACAGCTACGTTCCCCTGGACGAAGCTTTGGCTTTCGTGGCTGTGGATTTGAGTGGGCGGCCCTACGCTGTGGTGGAGGCCGAGTTCGCTTCTCCTCGCATCGAGGGACTGGCCAGGAGCCTCGTCCCCCATTTCCTCGAGTCCCTGGCGTATCATGCCCGGATGAATCTGCACGCCCGCATCCTCTATGGCCGAGATGACCATCACAAGGCCGAGGCCCTTTTTAAAGCTCTGGGAAGTGCCCTGGGGGCGGCAACCAGGATCGACCCTAGGAGGAAAGGCATCCCATCGACCAAAGGAGTGCTGTGCTGAGGGATGATCGCCATAATCGACTACGGGATGGGAAACCTTAGGAGCGTTCAGAAGGCCTTCGAGAAGGTCGGGGCCGAGGCAGTGGTGACCGCAGATCGAGCGGAGGTAGAGTCCGCATCGGCACTGGTGCTGCCCGGCGTGGGAGCTTTCGGAGATGCAATGGCCAATTTGAGGAGGGCGGGACTTGTAGACTGCGTTAACCAGGCTGTTAAAAAAGGAAAACCCCTCTTGGGCATCTGCCTGGGGATGCAGCTTCTCTTCGAGATGAGCGAGGAGATGGGAATCCACCGAGGGCTGGGGGTCTTCGAAGGCAGAGTGAGGAAATTCAGAGTCAAACTTAAGGTGCCTCATATGGGCTGGAATCAGATCCACATCCGGAGGTCTGATCCCCTCCTGTCAGGGGTGGCCGATGGTTCCTATGTCTACTTTGTCCACTCCTATTACGTCGAACCGGCCGATCCGCAGATCATCCTCGCTACCACTGACTACGGGATAGACTATGCCTCCGTCATCGGTCGCGATGCCATCTACGGAATCCAATTCCATCCCGAGAAGAGCCAGGATATTGGACTCAAGATCCTGCGCAATTTCACCATCATAGGAGGGGAGGGGTGATCATCTTCCCAGCCATCGATTTGCGTGGAGGGCGCTGCGTACGTTTGGAGCAAGGGCGTCCTGAGAGGGAGTTCGCCTTCTCCGACGATCCGGTGGCCACGGCTGAGCATTGGGTCGAGGAGGGGGCGGAGTGGCTGCATGTGGTCGACTTGGACGCCGCCTTGAGCGGATCCGCCCCCAGCTGGGAGGTGCTCAGGGGCATCGTCGAGGCCGTGCCCGTCCCCATCCAGTTTGGGGGTGGCCTGCGGGATATGAGGGGCATCGAGAGGGCTTTGAGTTTAGGAATGAAGCGGGTCATCCTAGGCACAAGCGCTGTGGAAAACCCAAGCTTAGTGAGGAGGGCTATCGAGGAATTCGGTGCGGAGAAGATCCTGGTGAGCATTGATGCTAAAGGAGGATGGGTTGCTATCCACGGCTGGCAAGAGCTCTCTCGGCTTCGGGCTGTTGATTTGGCTTTGCAGATGAAGGAGCTGGGCCTCAAGCGCATCGTTTACACTGACATCGCCCGCGACGGGATGCTCGCCGGAGTGAGTGCCCATGCCGTGGCAAAGCTGGCCCGCCGAAGCGGCCTCCTGGTCATTGCCTCCGGGGGCGTCTCCTCCTTAGACGACATCCGACGGCTCAAGGGGATCGAGCGCTGGGGCGTCGAGGGAATCATCGTCGGGCGAGCGCTCTACAGCGGGGCGCTGGACCTCTCGGAGGTGATAGCGCTCTGTAGGTCTGATGCTGATTATCGATATGCTGGCTAAGAGGATCATCCCCTGCTTAGATGTCAAAGATGGGCGGGTGGTCAAAGGGGTTAATTTCGTGAACCTGCGTGATGCAGGTGACCCTGTCGAGCAAGCCCTTGTTTACGATGCCGAGCGGGCCGATGAGCTCGTTTTCCTGGACATCACCGCTTCCTATGAGCGGCGGGACATCACCATTGAGATGGTGCGTCGTGTGGCGGAGGCGATTTTCATCCCTTTCACCGTGGGTGGAGGCATCCGAACGCTCGACGACATCCGAAGGATTTTGATGGCTGGGGCCGATAAGATCTCCATCAATACCGCCGCAGTTGAAAATCCGAAGCTTATCAGCGAGGGAGCGAAGCGCTTTGGCAGTCAGTGCATCGTGGTAGCCATAGATGCCAAAAAAATCCCAATGACCAATAACCAAATCCCAAAGCGCACGTGTTGGGAGGTCTACATCCACGGCGGGCGGACGCCGACGGGGCTCAACGCTGTAGAGTGGGCGCGGCGGGCTGAGGGATTAGGAGCAGGAGAGATCCTGTTGACCTCGATGGACCGCGATGGCACGCAGGAGGGATACGACGTCGAACTGACCAAGGCTGTGGCCGATGCCGTCTCCATACCCATCATCGCCTCGGGAGGGGCAGGGGCACTGGAGCACTTCTACGAGGTCTTGACCGCTGGCCAAGCCGATGCCGCCCTGGCGGCATCGCTTTTCCACTACAGAAAGCTCACCATCCGCCAGGTGAAGGGATATCTGCAATCAAAGGGGGTGCCTGTCAGGTTATGAGCCGATTTGACGATTTGAGGTGGGACGAGCGGGGCCTGGTCCCCGCTATCGTGCAGGACGCCGACACCGGCGAGGTGCTGATGCTCGCCTATATGAACTCCGAAGCTCTGGAGAGGAGCATTTCCACAGGCGAGACGCACTTCTGGAGCCGAAGCCGCGGCGAGCTCTGGCACAAGGGGGAGACGAGCGGGAACTTCCAACTCGTGAAGGAGATACGCTACGATTGCGATGGGGATGCCTTACTCGTCTTAGTCGAGCCGAGGGGGCCCGCTTGCCACACTGGCCACCGAAGCTGCTTCTACCGTCGGTTATGGCCGGAGGGTTGACAGGATGCCAGGCTTTGAGTTCCTCGAACGCTTGGAGGAGGTGATACGCGACCGCCGGGAGAGGCTCCCTGAGGGTTCTTACACCGCTCACCTCCTCCGTCAAGGAGAGGATGAGATCCTCAAGAAGCTGAGCGAGGAAGCCACGGAGGTCGTATTGGCCTCTAAGGAGGGGGACAAAGGGCAGATCGTATACGAGGCGGCCGATCTGATCTACCATCTCCTGGTGCTCTTGGCCTACCACGATTTGAGCTTGAAGGATGTTTTAGCGGAGTTAAGGAGGAGGTCCAAGTGAGAGCGCTGCTCAGCGTCTACGACAAGCGCGGAATCGCGGATTTCGCTAAAGGATTGGCAGAGCTTGGTTTCGAGTTGGTGTCCACGAGCGGTACGGCGGAGGTCCTGCGGAAGGCTGGCCTTAAAGTGCGCGCTGTGGAAGAGGTCACCGGCTTCCCTGAGTTCCTGGGTGGGTGTGTTAAGACGCTCCATCCCGCCATCCATGGCGGCATCCTGGCGCGGCGCGATGAATCACACCTGGCTGAACTGAGGGAGCAGGGCATAACGCCCATAGACCTCGTGGCCGTTAACCTCTACCCTTTCGCCGAAACGGTAGCCAGGCCCGGGGCGACTCTTGCCGAAGCCATTGAGCAGATAGACATCGGCGGAGTAGCGCTTCTCAGGGCAGCGGCCAAGAATTTCCAAGCTGTGGTCGTCATCTCAGATCCGGATGACTACGGGATGGTACTCAGGGAGCTCCGCCTGCGGGGCGAGGTCCCTTTGGAGATCAGGGAATACCTCGCCCTCAAAGCTTTCCGCCAGACTGCTAGCTATGACATCGCCATCGGCAATTATCTCTCGAGCCTTTTCGAGGGCGATGAGGCGCTGCCCTCCCGGCTGCAGCTTGACCTGATTAAGCTGCAGGACCTGCGCTACGGGGAGAATCCCCACCAGCGGGCAGCCTTCTACATCTCCGGTGAGGTCGAAGGCCCCTTAGGAGGGCGCCTGCTCCAGGGCAGAGGGCTCTCTTACAACAACGTCTTGGACTTGGACGCCGCCTGGCAGCTGATTAGCGAATTCAACGAGCCTACCTTGGTTATCATCAAGCACGGCAACCCCTGTGGGGTGGCCAGCGGCGAGGGCCTGGCCGGCGCCTTCCAGGCGGCTCTGGCATGCGATCCCACCTCGGCTTTCGGGTGTGTTATCGCCGCCAATCGCCTCTTCGACGGCGAGGTGGCATCGGCTCTGGAAGGGCTCTTCGTGGAGGCTATCGCCGCTCCGGCCTTCACCCCTGAGGCATTGGCGATCCTGTCCAAACGCCCCCAGTGCCGCCTTCTGGAGATCACCGGCGGGGCGAAAGCGACCAGCTCTCCATTCCTGGAGGTGCGCAGCGTGCAGGATGGCTTCCTCCTGCAGGAGAGGGACACCCTCGTCGAGGATGAAGGGCGATGGAGGGTGGTGACCAAGCGGGAGCCGACGGCTGAGGAGATGGAGGGGCTCCGTTTCGCCTGGAAGGTCGTTAAACACGTCAAATCCAACGCTATTGTCCTAGCGAAACAAGGCAGTGGGCAAACGGTTCCATGCAAGCAAACTCGTCACCTGGCCACGGTAGGGATAGGGGCGGGGCAGATGAGCAGAGTGGACGCAGTGCGGCTGGCCGTTATGAAGGCTGGGGAGAGAGCGAGGGGAGCCGTTTTGGCTTCCGATGCTTTCTTCCCCTTCCCTGACGGAGTTGAGGAGGCGGCCGAGGGAGGCGTGACGGCCATCATCCAGCCCGGGGGCTCCATCCGCGATGAGGAGGTGATCGAGGCGGCGAACTCCCATGGCCTAGCTATGGTGTTCACTGGATTCCGGCACTTTCGACATTGAGACGATCAGGAGGTGGAGGTGAGGGTATATCGCCTGGCCGAGATGGGCATGGAAGAGGTTGAGCTTCTGAAGCGCCGTTCACGCTTGGACATAGAAGCTCTGCTCCCCGCTGTCGAACCCATCGTGGAGGATGTGCGGACTGAGGGAGACGAAGCCTTGCTGAGGTATACAGCCCGCTTCGACGGTGCGCATCTCTCTGCCGCTGACCTCGAAGTCTCCGAGCAGGAGTTCGAGCGAGCCCGCAGGCTGGTCAGCTCTGAGGTTCTGGGTGCCTTCCGGCAGGCGGCGCGTAACATCCGCATCTTCCACGAGAGGGAGAAGCCCCCAGGGATATGGCTGACGGAGATCGGCCCCGGGATAGTGGCAGGGCAGAAGCTGACACCTCTGGAGAGCGTAGGGATCTATGTTCCTAAGGGTTTCCCCTCGGTCATGCTCATGTTAGGGACCTGTGCTTCGGTGGCAGGCGTGGGGAAGGTGATTGCTTGTACTCCTCCAACTCCCGAGGGGGATGTGAGCGGCGGAGTGCTGGCGGCAGCGGAGCTGGCGGGCGTAGATGAGGTCTACAAAGCTGGCGGGGCCCAGGCCATCGCTGCCATGGCCTTTGGGACCGAGACCATTCCCAAAGTGGACAAGATCATAGGGCCGGGCAGCCCGTACGTGGCTGCGGCCATGCGGTTGGTAGCTCGAGAGGTGGATGTGGGGCCCATGGCCGGCCCCAGCGAAGCCATCATTCTGGCCGATGAGGAGGCCGACCCCCGCTTAGCGGCCCTCGACCTCTTAGTTCAGGCCGAGCATTCGACCGATGCCGCCTCTCTCCTTGTGACCCACAGCGAAGAACTCGTCGAGCGCGTCCAGGCGATCCTGCCTGATCTCCTGGCAAAGCTGCCGCAGGAGCGTCGGGAGGTGTGCGCCCATGTCTTAAAGCGCTATGGCGGCGCTGTGCTGACCGAATCCCTATCCCAAAGCATCGAGTTCGTCAACGACTACGCTCCTGAGCATCTTCAGTTAGCCGTGCGGGAGCCATTGAGTGTGCTTCCCAGGATCCGTCACGCGGGGGTTATCCTCTTAGGCCAGGCTACCCCTTTCACCTTCGCCGATTTCTCCCTTGGCCCCTGCAATGTTATCCCTACCGGGGGCTTCGCCAGGGCCCAGTCCCCCGTCTCCGTCCTCGATTTCATGAAGCGGAGTTCCGTCTGCTTGGTCTCCGAAGAGGCAGGTTTCGAGGCTTTGGCCCCGAAGGTGGTGGATTTCGCGGAGTATGAGGGCTTCCCTGCCCATGCCATGGCTGTGAGGGAGAGATGAGCGATGGCCCGTAACCCTGGACGATGGCTTGCGGTTAAGCGCGGGATAATCGAATTGCTCCGCCAGGCTATTCAGGCGGCTCAGGATCAGGGCGATCTGCCCTCTTTTGTTCCCCCTGAGATACCTTTGGAGCGTCCCAAGCGAGCTGAGCACGGTGATTATGCCACACCTATCTGTCTACAATTGGCGAGGCAGATCCGTATGGCGCCGATGGAGATCGCCAGGGTCATAGCTGAGCATATCCCTCAGATCGATTACCTGGGCAAGGTTGAGGTAGTCCGCCCCGGCTACATCAACTTCACCTTAGATGATGGATGGGTAGCTGAGCAGGTGGAGGCTATCCTGGCCGCTGGGGAGGCTTATGGAGACCTCGATTTAGGCCGGGGGAAGAGGGTGCAAGTCGAGTTCGTGAGTGCCAACCCCACTGGGCCGTTGACCATCGGCTCCGGGCGCAACGCGGTCCTCGGAGACGTCCTGGCCAATGTGCTCTCCGCCGCCGGCTACGACGTTCAGAGGGAGTACTACATTAACGATGCTGGGACCCAGATGGAGCTCTTCAAGGAGACCCTCTATGCCCGTTATGCTCAGGCCCTCGGTCGTGACGAGCCCATCCCCGAGCGGGGCTATCGGGGATTCTACATGGTCGAGATGGGCCGTCAGATCGCTGAGGAGTTCGGGGAGAAGTTCCTGAAGATGCCCAGAGGTGAGGCTATAAAGGCCATCGGTGAGATCGGCCTGAACAAGATGCTCCGCAACATCAAGGAAGACCTGGAAGCGATGGGCGTTCGTTACGATAATTGGTTCTCAGAGAGTAGCCTCTACAAAAGTGGACTGTTCAAAGAGGTATTGGGCCTCCTCGAGGAGCGGGGATACGTAGATGAGAGGGAAGGGGCTGTGTGGTTCACCTCCACGGAGTTGGGGGAGAGCAAGGATAATGTCATTGTGCGCTCCAGCGGTGAGCCCACTTACTTCGCTTCCGATATCGCCTACCACTACGAGAAGTTTATGAAGCGGGGATTCGACTGGGTGATCGACGTCTGGGGAGCCGACCATCAAGGCCATGTCCCGCGCATGAAAGCCGTGATGCGTGCCTTGGGATTGGACCCTGAACGGTTGACCCTCATCATCTATCAGCTGGTCACCCTCAGGAGGGGCGGAGAGGTGGTCCGTCTCTCCAAGCGGAGCGGCGAGATCATCACCTTGCGTGAGGTGATAGATGAGGTGGGCTCCGATGCTGTGCGCTTCTTCCTCCTGGCCCGGGCCGCCGACAGCCAAATGGACTTCGACCTGGATTTGGCCAAGGAGCAATCCGCTGAGAACCCTGTCTATTACATCCAATACGCCCATGCTCGCATAGCCAGCATCCTTCGCTATGCCCAGGAGCAGGGCCTCGATCCCGCCGGCGGCGACGTCTCCCTACTTCGACATCCGATGGAGCTGAGCCTTATCCGCAAGATGCTACTTCTGCCGGAGATTGTAGAGCAGGTGGCATTAGAACTTGCACCTCACCATCTGGCCTACTATGCCCAGGAACTGGCCAGCGCCTTCCACCTGTTCTACCGCGATTGCCGAGTGGTCTCCTCCGATCCCGCCGATGCTGAACTCTCCAAGGCCAGGCTCAAATTGGCTCGGGCGGCGAAGATCGTCCTGGCCAAGACTTTGCACCTTATGGGCATGACCGCGCCGGAGAGGATGTGAATACTAGAGTTGTTGCCCAATTGACCGATTGGCTCCAAAAGGCGATTTTCTCCTATGAAGGCCAAACCCTGCGCAGAAATGGGGCGACCTGGCCTCCAAGATCGCTTCGCGGGGGCAAAAGTTCCCAAAGTTCAGGCGATTCCGGAATTGGTTTCGGGCTTGTCCACTGATGAGCTCGCTCGCTGCTGACTGGGGTGAAAGAATTTCGCGAACTTACCGCGAGCGAGCTCATCAGGTGAAGGGGTTTTGCCAACCTGCCGCGAGCGAGCTCATCATCAATTGTGCAACAACTCTACCTCTACAGCTCCTCTCCCCTCAGCAGCGCTTCTAAACCTAAGAGGTAACTTCGCCAGCCGAAGCCAGCTATCTGACCTATGCAGACCGGAGCGATGACCGAAATGCGGCGGAAATCCTCCCTGGCACAGATATTGGAGAGGTGTACTTCCACAGCGGGCAGGCCCACGGCGGCGATGGCGTCGCGGATGGCGTAACTATAGTGGGTGTAAGCTCCGGGATTGATGAGGATGCTATCGGCCCACTCGGCGGCCTCCTGAATGGCATCGACTATCGCTCCCTCGCTGTTAGATTGGATTATCCGCAACTCCATCCCTCTCTCAGCGGCCCAGGTCCGCAGCCGTTCGTTGATCTCCTCCAAGGTTGCCGAACCGTAAATTTCGGGTTCGCGCCTGCTAAGCAGGTTGAGATTAGGACCATGAATGACTAGAACCTTGATCCCCATCAAGACCTCTCCGCTGATCCTTCAATCTCCCTGAGGACCTTTAGCACGACATCTCGGGGCACCTCTTCGGTGATTACGACTTTGCCAATGGCCTGGGGCAACACAAAGCGCAATCTCCCGCCCCTCTTTTTCTTATCCACGGCCATGGCTTCCCAGAGTTGGACAGGCTTGTAGCCCTGATACCTGGTGGGCAGTCCGAATCGACGGAGAAGCGAGATCAGACGTACCTCAACTTCCTCGCCGCAGAGGCCTAAGGCGATGGCCACCTTGGCTGCGGCTACCATCCCCACACTCACCGCTTCGCCGTGGCGCATCCTGTAATCAGAAAGCGCCTCTAAGGCATGGCCGAAGGTATGGCCCAGGTTTAGCACCGCTCGGAGCCCGCTTTCATAGGGGTCTTTCTCGACGATTGCCGCTTTGACGCGGATGGCCTCGGCGATGACCCATTCCAGCGGCTCAACCCCTTTCCGTTCCAAATGCTCGAAGAGGGCAGGCGAGCCGATGACCCCCGCTTTGATTATCTCAGCCAACCCACAGCGGAACTCTTCCTGAGGGAGGGTGGTAAGGACATCAGTATCGGTGACCACCAATGCGGGTTGGTGGAAGGTACCGATGAGGTTCTTGCCCTTGTAATCGACGCCCACCTTACCTCCGATGCTGGCATCCACCATGGCCAGGAGAGTGGTGGGAAGCTGGACAAAGGGGGTGCCTCGCATGTAGGTCGCGGCGGCGAAGCCGGCCGTGTCCCCGACCACTCCCCCTCCCAGGGCGAAGATCGGACTGGTTCGTTCCAGCCCTCCCTCCACGAAGTGTTCGTAGAGGAGGCGAACGGTGTCCAGGGTTTTGAAGGCCTCCCCATCGGGGATCTCAATGAGCAGCGGGTCGAAACCAGCCCTTTGCAGGCTCGCGGCGACAGTGGAGGCGTACAAGCAGCCGACCGTGGGATTAGTGACCAAAGCCGCCTTTCCTCTAAGGCCCCGCTCATAAGCTAATCTCCCTACCTGAGATAGGAGCCCTCTGCCCAGATGGACTTCGTAGTTTCCGGTCGGTGTTCGCACCGGAATCCTCTTCGTGGACATCGCACCCCTCAGCAATTCGATCACCCTCTCCGCCACCTCTTCCACCGTCAGCCCAGTGGTATCGATCCGATAGGGGATGCGGCTGTATGCCTCGCGGCGCTTTGCCAGTAAATCTTCGATCCTCTTCCGGCGGTCACGCACCTCCAGGAGGGGGCGATCCTTAACCTTCCGCAGGCGCCGTAGGAGTTCATCAACTTCGCAGGTGAGGCAGATGAGGAGGCCGTTAGCACCCATGATCCTGCGGTTCTCCTCAGGGATGAGGGCACCTCCGCCGGTGGCGATGACCAAGCCCTTCTTCGTGGCCAATTCCCCACAGAGTTCCCTCTCCCGTTCTCGGAAAAACCCCTCTCCGTAGCGGGCGAATATCTCCGGGATGGACATGCCCAGCCGCTTCTCGATGAGCTCATCCATGTCCACGAATTCCCATCCTAAGCGGCGGGCCACTTCCCTTCCCACGACCGTCTTGCCGGTGCCCATGAAGCCGGTGATAACCAAGTTTATGGGTTGGCGAGTTCGGGGGTTAGTTACCACCTGCTCGCTTGCACACTCGCCGCCTGTGCACTTGCTTGCTCCCATTTTGCCTTCATCTCTGAAATGCTATCCCCGCCGATCTTCTCCATCAGCGCTTCCGCCAGCACCCAGGCGACCATGGCCTCCCCAACGACCGCCGCGGCGGGAACGGCGCAGACATCCGAGCGGCGGTAATGGGTGTCCGCTGGTCTCCCAGTAGCTAGATCCACCGAGCGCAGAGAGGTCAGTGTGGTGGGGATGGGCTTCATGGCTGCTTGGACGACAATGGGTTGGCCATTGGAGACGCCGCCTTCGGTCCCCCCTGCTCGATTGCTCCTCCGCGCTATCTTTCCTTTCTCGAAGAATATCTCATCCTGCACCTGAGTGCCGGGAAGGCGGGCGTTGGCGAAGGCGGGGCCTATCTCCACCCCCTTAACGGCGGGAATGCTCATCACAGCGTAGGCCAAGCGGGCGTCGAGGCGGCGGTCCCAATGGACGTAGCTGCCCAGCCCGACAGGCACGCCCATGGCGGCTACCACGAACACCCCTCCTAAGGAGTCCCCTTCTCTCTTGGCCTCGTCAATTCGCTGGCGCATCCTCTCCGCCGCTTTCCCATCGGGGCAATGCACATCCGAGGCCTCCGCTAACTCCCATAGTTCCTCCAGAGGTAGATCGGGCACCTCAGCTTCCACGCCTCCTATCTCGACCACATAGCTTCCCACAGCGATGTCGAATTCACTTAGCAACTTCTTGGCGATGGCTCCCACAGCCACGCGGGCTGCGGTCTCACGGGCACTGGCCCGCTCCGAGACCAACCGCAAGTCGCGGTGCCCGTACTTGATGGCTCCAGCCAGGTCGGCGTGGCCGGGCCTGGGGATGGTCACGGGGGGCGATTTTTCATCCCTTCGCCAATCTTTGTTCTCGATGCGCAGGGAGATAGGAGCGCCAGTGGTGAACCCCTTTGCCACCCCGCTCATTATCTCCACTTTATCCCGTTCTATCTCCATCCGCTTCCCGCGGCCATAGCCTGCCTGGCGACGGCGGAGATCGGCATTGATGTCCTCTTCGCTCAGGGGCAAACCTGCGGGCATCCCCTCGACGATGGCCAGGAGGCAGGGTCCGTGGGATTCTCCGGCGGTCAGAAAACGCAAATTCATCTTTTACCTCCCAGGATTTGATAGCAGGCCTTGTACATCGTCTCCAGAGAGGGTCTTATCCCTGTCCACAGCTCGAAGGCCAAGGCGCCCTGGTTCACCAGCATCCCCAATCCTTCGATCGTTTTCGCCCCAGCGGAAGCCGCTTGCTTCACTAGCTTCGTCCGCAGAGGGTTGTAGACGAGCTCAAAGAGGGTCAAATGCTTAGGGAAGGGGAGCTCCTCCGGCCAAAGGGAGCTCTCGACCTCCGGCCACATGCCCACAGGGGTGGCATTGACCAATAGATGGGCTTTAGCAGCCTCCTCGCCGAGTGCCTCGGAGGTAAGCGGGAGGCAAGTAAGGGATGAGGGAAATAGGGAGGAGAGGTCCTCAACTAAGGCCTCAGCGTGCTTTAGGGTTCGATTGAGGATGATCACCTGGCTTCCTGCACTGGCCAGGGCATAGGCTACGGCCCTGGCTGCGCCGCCTGCCCCTAAGATCACAGCCCGTCTTCCCTCCGGTGCAAACCCCCCTTGGCGCAGAGCGGAGAGGAAGCCGCGCCAATCCGTGTTGTGGCCGATGGTCCTCCCTCCCCGCACGACGATGGTATTGATCGCTCCGATGGCTTGTGCGCCGGGGGTCACTTCGTCTAGATAAGCCATGACCATCTCCTTGTGGGGCACGGTGACGTTAGCCCCGGCAAAGCCCAGGGCCACGAGGCCTCTCACCGCTTCCTCCAGCCGCTCCGGACGCACAGGCAGGGGCACATAGCACCAGTTGAGGCCCAGTTCGGCGAAGGCAGCGTTGTGCATGGCCGACGAGAGGCTATGCCCCACCGGCCACCCTATGAGGCCGACCAACTTAGTTCCGCCATCTATTTCCAGCATCTCAAGCTATCTAGCACTTCTTTAAACTTGGGGAAGGAATCCCCGATGCACTCTGCTCCCTCGATGATGGTCTCCCCCTTTGCCACTAAGCCGGCTATGGCCAAGGCCATAGCTAAGCGGTGATCGCTGTAGCTATCCACCCTCGTTCCTTTTAGCTCCGTCGGCCCCTCGATGATGAAACCATCGGGCCTCTCCTCGATGTGTGCTCCCAGTTTTCTCAGCTCGGAGACTATGGCCGCGATGCGGTCCGTCTCCTTGACTCTGAGTTCCTCTGCGCCTCGCACCACGGTCTTCCCCTCAGCTTGGGTGGCGGCCACTGCCAGGATGGGGAACTCGTCTATCATCCTGGGCACAAGTTCCCTGTCCACTCCCACTCCTCTCAGTTCGCTTGAGCGCGCGATGATCTCGGCGATGGGCTCGCCATCGACCTCATGCTGATCGCTTAAGGCTACGTCGCCTCCCATCTCCCTCAGCACATCCAGCAGTCCTGTACGGGTCGGATTAGTACCCACGCCTTCGATCACGATCTCCGAATTAGGGGTTAGGAGGGCGGCCACCACGAGGAAGGCAGCGGAGGAGAAATCGCCTGGAATGTTGATATCGAGGGGAGCGAGGGGAGAATGAGGTGGGGTGAGGGCTATGGCATGGGCGGAGATCTCCAGATCTGTGCCCATGGCCTTAAGCATCCTTTCGGTGTGGTCGCGGGTGGGGCCGGGCTCGCGGACAATGGTTCCACCCTCGGCGTAGAGGCCAGCCAGTAGGATGGCCGATTTGACCTGGGCGCTGGCCACGGGAAGCCGATAGTCTATCCCCTGCAAGTTCCCCCCTTTGATGGTGAGGGGGGGCAGGCGGCCGTCATCTCGCCCCAGCACCGTGGCGCCCATCAGCCTTAAAGGCTCGGCTATCCTGCCCATTGGGCGCTGTCTGAGCTGCTCGTTTCCCGTGAGCACACTGTAGAAGGGCTGCCCCGCCAGGATGCCAGCCAGAAGCCGCATGGTCGTCCCTGATCCCCGGCAATCCAATACATCGACCGGCTCTCTGAGGCCGTGCAGGCCCTTTCCCTGCACTAAAAGTTCCGTTTCAGATGGCTGTTCGACCTCGATGCCTAAGGCACGCACGCAGGATAGGGTAGCCAGGCAATCGGCAGCGGGCAGGAAGTTTCTCACCCTGGTCACGCCATTGGCTATGGCTCCTAGAAGCAGGGCTCGATGGGAGATGGATTTGTCTCCTGGCACGCGAGTTCTTCCCCGCAGTGGTTTGCCCCTTCTCACGACCAACCTCATCGAGTTGCTCCTCTGAGTTGCTCGGTTCGCTGGCGTCGAGCTGACTCTATCAATCGGCGCAGTCTCTTCTCCTCTCCCAGCTTGAGGGCTTTCTCCAGCCTGTCCATCTGGCCTCTAAAGCGAGCGAGCATCTCCTCGACCGCCTCGCGGTTGGTCACCAGCACGTCCAGCATCATGGTCACCCCACTGGCCGCCAGCCTCGATGTGTCGCGGAAGCCGCTGGCGGCCAGCTTCCAAACAAGGTCGTCTTCGGCGGCTACCTCCTCGGCGGTCATCACCAAAGCCAGGGAGAGCAGATAAGGAAGGTGGCTGATAGCAGCCACTAAGCGGTCATGGCGCTCCGCTTCCACCACCAAGGGCCGCGCTCCCACCGCCTTCACCAACTCCTTAGCTAAATCTAATGCCTCCTGGCTCGTTCGCGGGAGCGGGGTGAGGACGAAGATTGCCCCTTCATACAGGTTCGCTTCGGCTGCGGCCAATCCCGAGGTCTCCTTGCCGCACATGGGATGGCCTCCTAGGGGTTGAATATGAGGCGGAAGGGCCCCCATAGCTTTGATGACCTCCCTCTTCGTACTTCCCATGTCCATGAGCAAGCAGCCGGAGGGGAGCAGGGGGCTCAGCTCGTGGATGAGCTCGATGATGACCCTCACAGGTGTGGCCAGAACGACTACATCTGCTCCTTTCACCCCGTTGGCGAGCTTGCATGTGCCTTTGTCGATGAACCCCCGTTGCAGGGCTTCATCGATGGTCTCTTTTCGCCGAGCTATCCCCCAGACCTCCTGGCAGGCATTTCTCTCCTTTAAAGCCGCGGCTAAGGAGCCGCCCATCAGCCCCAGGCCAACTATGGCCACACGAGTGAGTTCCAGTGATCCCTTCATAGACTCCTCCCAACCGCTTCCGCCACTTTGCGCAGTTCCCTCATTAAGCGGGCGAAATTCCCCGGCTTGAGCGACTGGGCTCCGTCGGACAGGGCTTCCTCGGGATGGGGGTGGACTTCGATCAGCAGCCCATCGGCACCTGCGGCCACGGCCGCCTTGGCCACCGGTCCCACTAGTTGCCATTTTCCTGTGCCATGGCTGGGGTCGACGATGACCGGCAGATGAGTGAGTTCCTTGAGGAGGGGCACAGCGCTGATGTCCAAGGTGTTACGGGTATAGGTCTCAAAGGTGCGGATACCCCGCTCGCAGAGCATCACCTGGTAATTACCGTGGGAAAGGATGTATTCGGCCGAGAGGAGGAGTTCCTCTATGGTGGACATCATCCCCCGCTTGAGGAGGACCGGCTTGCCCGATTCGCCTACGGCATGGAGGAGGGCATAGTTCTGCATGTTGCGCGCTCCGATCTGGAGGATATCGGCGTATTTGGCCACTAAGGGCACCTTCTCCGGCGACATCACCTCGGTGACTACAAGCAGGCCTGTCTCCTCTCTAGCCTCGGCCAGAATCTCCAGTCCTTTCTCCCCTAACCCCTGGAAACTGTAAGGCGAAGTGCGGGGTTTAAAAGCTCCGCCACGCAGGATCTTAGCCCCTGCCTCCTTCACTGCCCGGGCCGTCTCTAACGTCTGCTCCCTGCTTTCCACCGCACACGGCCCGGCCATGACTACTACCTCCTTCGAGCCGATGGTCACGTCGCAGATGGAGATGACGGTGTCCTGGGGATGAAATTCACGGCTGGCCAGTTTAAACGGCCGGAGGATAGGAACGGTCTTCTCCACCCCGGGCAGCCTCTCGAAGAGCTGGCGGTTCAAGGGGCGCCCGTTGCCGATGATGCCGATAATCGTCCTCTCCTCGCCTCGGGAGAGATGGGTCTTGTAGCCCATATCCTCTACGCGGGCGATGACTTCCTGGATCTCCTTCTCGCTGGCTCCCATTTTCATCACGATAATCATGGCTCTCTCCTGTTGCAATCCGCCGAAAGAAGGTCCGGCCTCAATTTCTTTGCCCCTTTAAGGTAGATGTGCTTTATCTCTTCCTGCCCCTTATCGGTGTTCCAGAGGATGAGGACACGTATGCAACGCGGAAGGCTCCCCGGCACCGATATCTCCTGAGCACAGAGGAGAGGGATATGGTCCCAGCCCATCTCCCGTGCCGCCTGCGCCGGGAATACAGCGGTGAGATCCGGTGTAGAGGTGAAGATGATGCTAGCCACATCCTCCACTTTTACACCATTGGCTTCGACGATGAGCTCCAGCAGCTCTTTGGTAGCAGCTAAGATCGCCTTAACTGTGTTCTCCTCGGCCGTCGTTGCTCCTCTGATGCCCCGGCAGTGGACGGTCAATGTTGTCACCCCTTAAAAAATTAAGAGCGTGGAGTGGAATCGTCTGCTCCACGCTCTTAAAAGGAATACTTCAAGAACTTAAATGGGACCTTTACGGAGGTTTCCCGGCGTGAAGCAGCCCCTCCCATGCCTTAAAATAGGCATAGTAATAAGCAAAATACTCACGCCGGTAGAGATCGAAATGGCCTGTACCCATAATGAAACCTCCGAGGTCGAGGATATTATACTGCGCAAACGGGGAAAAGTCAAGTATTTTCGTGATTTGACAACCGATTCCCCTGCGGGTATAATATCTTTCGAAGGTGGGCGAATAGCTCAGTGGGGAGAGCACTCGGCTTACATCCGAGAGGTCACAGGTTCGAGTCCTGTTTCGCCCACCAATGGGGCCGCCGGTGAGAGGCGGCTTTTGTTTTAGAAGGCAACTAATGACACCATGCTGTCCACTCAGCAAATATTGGGTATATTATTAAGGCCAGTGATTCTCCGCCTTCTGAGGAGAACTTAGGTCATTATCGGAGGAAAGATGGGAAGACCTTTTACACCCAATTGGCTGGTTATAATCATCCTTCTTGCCCATTTCTCATTAGGCGTATTTTACAGTATTGCCACGCCTATCTGGGAAGCCTATGATGAATGGGGGCATTATGAATTTGTAAGATATGTAGCCAAGGAGCATCGTCTCCCACCCCCGGGCACTAAGCTCATTAAATGGAATGACGAATCCCATCAGCCTCCGCTCTATTACATCCTGTCTGGCCTCTTTACCTCTTGGGTGAATACAAGCGATAATCTGAGGCCGGTTTGGAACCCTTTTTCCGTAGGTAGGGGCGGGCAGGGGGGCATGAATTTGTTTCTTCACTTGAGGGTTGAGGGTTTTCCTTATCGGGGGACTGTCCTTTCTATCCACACAGCTCGCCTTTTCTCCGTTCTGCTAAGCGTAGTAGTGGTTTGGGCCACTTATCTCATCGGGCGTATCCTTTTCCCCGCGAGGGAGGAGATTGCCTTGGGAGCCATGGTGGTTAATGCGTTTTGGCCTCAGTTCCTATTTAACGGAAGCATGGTTACTAATGATATCATGGTTACCACTTGTTCCTCCTTATTTCTCCTTTTCCTGATAAGGATCCTTGTAGTTAAGTTTCGAGCCTCAGATGTGCTTGGGCTGGGGCTCTGTTTTGGAGGGGCATTGCTGTCAAAGAGGAATAGCCTTGCCCTTCTCCCTCTGGCATTAGCAGGATTAGCTATTGTGACCATTAAGGAAATAAGGAAGATAAAGGCCTTTTGGAGCCTGTTCTTCCTTCTACTAGATGCGGGGTTTATCTCCATCTGGTGGTTTGGGGTCCTTCAGGGTAAATACCCTGAACATATTCGGTTCATCATCTCGTTGCTCTCTCGTCCTTCCTCGATGGGGAAGCTTCGCTGGGATGTCCTCCCCAGCGCCCTGCACTATAGCTTTAAGACCTTCTGGGCCTGCTTTGGATGGGGGATTATTAGCGTTGAGGGATGGGTATACACGCTTGTAGCAGCGGTTTGCTTAATGGCTGGATTAGGGCTTGTGATTTTCTTTATCCAAGCCCCTGATCGCCTCGCCGCAGGCGGCATCATTATCCTGATGGTTAACCTGCTTTTTGTCCTTTCAGCACCTGTATATCAGGTGTTACGTCGAGGCGAAGGCACATGGCTTCATGGGCGTTTCATTCTTCCCGCCATCTCCTCAGTAAGTCTTCTTCTCTTCCTTGGGCTATCCAGCTTAGTATCCAGCAGGTTTAGCAGGGTCCTCGTCTTTTTGGTAGGGGGGGTCATGTTCGGTTACGCTCTTCTCGTGCCTTTCAGATATATCATGCCTGTCTATGCTAAGCCCGAGCTTCTCTCCTCCGCTGATGTGCAGGGTTTAGGGCATCCATTGGGCCTTCGTTTCGGCGAGAAGATAGAGCTTCTGAGCTATGAACTCGATGGCGAAGAGGTGGAAGTCGGTGGGAAAGTACCGGTGACCCTCTGCTGGCGCTGTCTAAATGAAATGGACAGGAATTACGCCCTGGCGGTGAAGGTATTGGGGAGGGATCATCGAGTCTATGGGGTGCTTCACCTCCATCCTGGGAGGGGTAACTTCCCCACCTCGCTATGGAGAAGAGGGGATCTCTTCTGTGAGACATATCGAGTTTCCATCTCTTCTGATACTCTTGTCCCCAGACTGGCTAAAATAGGGGTTGATTTCTTCGTCTATGGTTCGGATGAAGGTTTAAAGGCCTTTGATGCGAAGGGGAAGCCCTCCGACGGAACTTTTGGCCGCCTGATCATCAGACCTAAGAGGAGCCCTGCGGTGAAGAACCCCATTTTCTACAATCTGGGGGGCAAGGTAGCCCTAATTGGGTATGATCTCAGCGGGGTTTTAAATCAGGGGAAGGACGGGGTGAAGGTGAAGCTTTACTGGCGCGCCCTCTCCCCGATGGGGAAGGACTACACCGTCTTCGTTCACCTTATAGATGAGGATGGAAAAATAAAGGCCCAGGGGGATGACCAGCCTGTGGACGGGGGTTCACCGACCAGCATATGGAGGGTAGGGGAGATTATCGAGGATGAGCATTTCATTTCGCTTTCGCCTTCTGAGAAATGTCGGTGTCAGGTTGCAGTAGGGATGTATGACCTACAAACCATGGAAAGGCTTGCTGTTTTTGACTCTAATGGGGTTCGACTGCCAGGCGATGAAATAGTGCTGGGGCCAGTGGAGTTCCCGTGATTTAACCGGCAAGATATATCCCATACAGGCCACAGAGGAAATTTAAGGAACTGGGTCTGGGCCTTCATAAAGCGCAGGGAAGCCATCGAGGCTTTAGAATAGGCAATGGAGCGGCCTTTGTTTTAGGAGGTGAGCTTGAGGCGAGAATATCCGATTGCTCCTATTGCTGCTGTAGGGATCGTCGTTCTAAGGGGAAGGGAGGTCCTTCTGGTTAAACGTGCAAATGAGCCTCGCCAA
>Ga0190286_1000125_pt1 | contig 39442 bp, 49 predicted proteins | sample 48691834_MG_FD_183241 | JGI IMG/M metagenome (GOLD analysis project Ga0190286, IMG submission 183241) | Hydrothermal vent microbial mat bacterial communities from Southern Trench, Guaymas Basin, Mexico - 4869-18-3-4_MG | ecosystem: Environmental > Aquatic > Marine > Hydrothermal vents >... | reverse complement strand
TCCATCATGGGTATGAACTCCTTGGCAAATGCGACGTGATGAGCCAGCATGGCGGCATACTGCTCCAGATCCGTAGGCGTCAGAGTCTTCGCCACCCCTCCAGGGACTATGGAGACGACGTGGGGATGCTTACCGCCGAGAAGCGAAGCCATCTTCCGACCCAGTTTCTCTATGGCCAGAGACCTCAGCCAAAGCTCCCCTGAGAGCGGGTTGAGGGCTCTCATGATGTCGGTGATGGTCTTATAGCCGTGGAGCTTCGCATTCGGAGCCTTCGCCTTCTCCGCCTTCTCCCACCAGTCGGGGTTCCACTTCTTCACAGCCGCCTCGCTGTAGTCTGGCCCCTCGAGGACGAGGCATCCGAGAGCCGCATCGTAGAGCTGCTCAGCCCCGTGGAGGAAGTTTCTGAGCAGCACTCCCATCGGCGGCGGCGGGGCCTGATAGGCCATGTCCACTGCCTGAACGGAGGCGATGGCGTGGGGTGTTGGGCAGACTCCGCAGATACGCTGCGTGATCCAGATGGCGTCAGCGGGTTCACGCCCCTTCAATATGATCTCGAAGCCCCTGAACATCACGACGAAGCTGTGGGCGTCGACATAGACCCCCTTCTCGAGGTCTGCGACGGCGTGGATGCCTAAGTGCCCCTCCAGCCTCGTCATCGGCTCGATCAGGACTTCCTTCTTCACCATTTTCACCACCTCACAGCTTCCTCCCCACGAGCTTCTCCTCAAATCTATGCCAGACGGCGTCGAGTCCCGCGATTATTCCACGTATCTTCTCCGCGATGAAGAACGTCGCAGGCGCCTTCTTCAGGAACGGCCCATAAGGTTCATCGGGGAACTCCGGCTCTGTGCATCCTATACAGATGCCGCCGATGGCTGTGCATCCCCCGACGCCCTCTATGAATCCCCTCTTCGGGGCGTCGCAGTGGCTTATCGGCCCCTTACAGCCGAGGAGGCCCATGCAGTATGGCTCCCCGAAGGCGTGGCTTGTCTTCCCATCTGAGTATAGGCCAGCCCTCGGACAGTTGTCGTGAACGGTCTGTCCAAATATATATTTTGGCCTATGCCACTCATCCAGCTCCGGCAGCGGTAGATATCCCCTCACGGCTAGGACTGCGTGGGCTAAAACCTCGGCGAGATGCTCCCCGTGAACTGGGCATCCAGGGACGTTGATTATGGGGATTCCAGCCTTACTCCTCCAGTCTCTGCCGAGGAAGTCCATCATCCCCATCGCGCCCGTCGGATTCGGCTTTCCATGGGGTATGCCTCCGAAGCTTGAGCATGTTCCAGCGGCGACAACTGCAACCGCCTTATCGGCGAGTTTCTTTAGGCGCTCTGAGAAGGTTATGGGTCTGCCCTCCTCCTCTCCGATGGCGCACCAGTATCCCTCCCCGGCCTTATCCTCATCTGGGACGGCTCCCTCGACGACGAGGACGAAGGGTTCGAGCTCCCCCTTCTCGGCGGCCTCCACAGCCTTCAAGGCCTCCTCACCCCAGGGGAGCATGATGGTCTGATGGTAGTCGAGGGTTATTCCAGCGGCCTGGGGTATGAAGCCCGTGAGGATGTCGACGAGGCTTGGATGCGTTGCGTTCAGGAAGGAGACTGTGCACCCTGTGCATGCCTGCCCCGAAATCCAGATCACATGTATCTTCTCAGGCTCCAATTTTCTCCTCCCTCCAAGAAGTCTCCTCTACTCTCCTCTCGGCCTATTTATTGTTTTACCCAAAATTTTAGGCATCCTAAAATTCTGATGAGTTAAAGATTAAATAGGGTTATTGGGGGAGTATTGGGGAGTGGACGCCGAATGATCCATATAGGCGGATATATCGCCTTCTGGCTCTTCACCGCCCTCTTCATAGCCTTCCTCTCCATAGCAATCCTCACATCTAAGCTCTTAGCCCCGATGAAGCCTAATCCGATTAAGAGGAACATCTATGAGTGTGGTCAGCCCCCCTTTGGGAGGGCCCTCAGCTTCAGGGTGACGGGGGCCCTAAGATACTTTGGATACGCCGTCGTCTTCTTCGCCCTCGACGCCTTCACATGGATCATCCTAACCTCTGTCTATGCTCCGACCCCCATCACCATAATGGCCGTCGCCCTCTACACAATCATTATCCTCATCGGTATAGGATACTTCCTCTCAGAACTCGGTAAGTTGGTGAGGTGATATGGCTGAGAGGTTGACAGCCCCAATCTATGGAGTCGTCGACTACCTGCTGACATGGGCGAGGAAGTTCAGCATCTGGCCAGTCCACTTCGTCACCGGCTGTTGTAGCCCAGAGTTCATGCAGGTCTCAGGCTCCAGATTCGATATGGAGCGGTTGGGCGTCCTCCCCTTCGCCAGCGTCAGGCAGTGCGACTGCCTCATGGTTGTCGGCGTAATCTCGAGGAAGATGGGTGAACGGGTTAAATACCTCTATGAGCAGATGGGTGAGCCTAAATTCGTAGTCTCCGTCGGAGCCTGCCCCACAGGTCGAGGCCCCTTCTACGACTCCTACGCCACCGTCGCCATCGACGATCTGGTGCCCGTCGACGTCTATATACCTGGATGTCCTCCGAGGCCTGAGGCCATAATCCACGGCCTGATGTTGTTGCAGGAGAAAATACGAAGGGAGTGTGGATTCCGTGCAGGCAAGGAGTGAGGAGGAGCTCGTAGAGGAGCTGAAGCGGGAGCATTCGGAGCTCCTACATGATGCCATAGTCCATAGGTCGAAACGAGTCTCAGTCATCGCTAAGAGGGAGAGGGTGCTAGAGCTGGCCAGGATTCTAAGGGATCAATATGGATTCACGCAGCCCGTCTCGGCTGGGGCTGTTGACTACATCAAGGAGGGGAGGATGCAGATGATCTACTATCTCATGAACCCTAAGACCCGCTTCATGTTGATGCTCAGAGTTGATCTCCCCCGGGACGATCCAAGGATGCCCTCGATTACTGAGATATGGGATGCGATGAACTTCCATGAACGGGAAGCCTGGGAGATGTTCGGCATCAACTTCGAAGGCCACCCCAATCTGACACATCTACTGCTGCCACCGGATTGGAGGGGTGGCTATCCGCTGAGGAAGGATTTCAGGGGGGAGGGGATAAGGCCTTGAGTGAGCCGGAGATCAAGCCTGAGGTCATGCGTATAAGCTGGGGGCCCCAGCACCCCATGAGTGGTCAGACCCGCATTCTCATCGACGTCGACGGGGAGGTTGTTAGGCGCATCATAGCCGATATAGGGTTCACGCATAGGGGTATCGAGAAGATATTGGAGAATCGAACCTTCATCCAGGGCATAGTCCCCATAGAGCGGATGGTGATGGCCGACACGGCTAACATAGCCCTCGGCTACGTCCAGGCCGTTGAGGAGGCCCTCGGCATAGAGGTGCCTGAGAGGGCTAAGTGGATTAGGTCGCTGATATGTGAGATGGGCCGGATCAACAGCCACCTCTACGCCTTCGGCCTACAGGTTGAGTGCACTGGATACTTCCCAGCCGTCTTCCTATGGACAACCGTCGACAGGGAGGTTCTCCTCGACCTCTTCGAGAAGCTCACTGGGGCCCGATGGAGCTACAGCTTCTTCATACCAGGCGGCGTCAGGGCTGACCTCCCAGAGGGCTTCAGGGATGAGGTGAGGAGGGCTGTCAGGTATCTAAGACGCAGATTCCAGGATTATTGGGATGCGATGGTTGAGAACCCCCTCTTCGAGATGAGGAACCGAGGCGTCGGAGTCCTAAGCCGTGAAGACGCCATAAGGCTTGGGGCCACAGGCCCAGTATTGAGGGGTTCAGGGGTCGACATGGATGTGAGGAAAGATGAGCCCTACGCAGCCTATGGAGACCTCGACTTCAAGGTAATCACCGAGAAGGAGGGGGACTGCCTCGCCAGGTTGAAGGTGAGATTCCACGAGATCGAGCAGAGCCTCAACATCATGGAGCAGATCGCCGATGAGATACCTGGCGGCCCGGTGAGGACAAAGGTTCCACTGTTTCCCAGGTCTAAGCCTGGCGTAGAGGCCTTAAGCAGGGTTGAGACGGCGAGAGGTGAGCTTGGGGTTCACATCTTCACCGATGGAGGCCTCAAGCCCTACAGGGTGAAGATAAACTCGCCGACGCTGAGGAATATGTATGTCTTCGAACGCCTCGCCGAGCTGGGTAGGGTTCTCGTGGCCGATCTCCCCGTCATCCTCTACTCCATAGACCCCTGGTATCTCGACTGCGATAGGTGATGCATGATGGATGTCGTCACCCTCATCTGGCTTTACATCCTCGGCCTGGTTAGATGGCTCCTCCACGAGGCCCCAGCCCAGGTCATAAACTTCATCATGAGTCTCCCAACTCTCATACCGGAGCTCCTTAAATGGCTATGGGACTTCATTTGGTTCAACTTCAAGCCCCTTCTCCAGATCATAGTGATTCCAGGCCTCGCCTTCATACTCCTCTTCGCCATGATAGCCGTCTGGTTTGAGAGGAAGTTCCTAGCAAGGGCGATGCTCCGCATCGGCCCCTACTACTGTGGTAAGCGTTCAGGCTGGCTTCAGGTCATCGCCGACTTCCTCAAGCTCTTCTTCAAGGAGTTCGTCGTCCCCGATGACGCTGAGAAGGCCCTATTCCTCGCCGCTCCGGTTCTATTGCCGACGATTCCGGCCCTGGCCATCACCCTCATACCCTTCGACAGCAATTGGGTTCTCTTCGACGCCGGAGGCCTAAGCCTGCCGGTCTTCCTAGCCATAGCTGGCCTGTCTCCGGTGATCCCCATCTTCGCCGGGTGGGCTGCCAACAATAAGTATACAATCATCGGAAGCTTCAGAACCGCCTATCTATACGTCTCAGGGGAGATACCCCTCGTCATCTGCGCCGCCGCTTCGGCCCTCCTGGCTGGAAGCCTCGACCTTGTTGACATTGTTGAGGCTCAGAGGCCCATCTGGTTCGCCATACCTCAATTCATAGGGTTCCTAATCTTCTTCATAGGCCTCATCCTTGAGGCTGAGAGGACGCCCTTCGACGTGCCTACGGCTGAGACGGAGCTCGTCATAGGCTGGAGAACGGAGTTCAGCGGAATCCTCTTCGGCTTCACCATGATGGCTGAATACGTCAGCTTCCTCGGATGGACTCTGCTCTTCATCGTCCTCTACCTCGGCGGATACCTCGGCCCAAGTCTCTTCGGCGTCCCGCTTTACGACCACATATTCTGGATGCTGCTCAAGTTGGCAGTCATCGTCGTCATCATAGTTCTCATCCGCACCGTCTATCCAAGGTTGAGGCTGGATCAGACTCTGAGGCTGGGATGGAATTATCTGATGCCCCTATCCATCCTCAACCTACTCATGACGCTGATATTGAAGTGGGGGTTGATGGTATGAGCCTCCTCAAGAAGCTGGTTAAACCCTTCCTCGTCGTCGCCCCCTACGTGGCGAGGAGCTCCCAGACTGTTAAGTATCCAGATGAGCGCCTAATCTTCTCAGAGCGCTTCAGGGGCCGCCATCACCTCGACCTCGATAAGTGTATACATTGCGGACTCTGCGCCAGGGTATGCCCCTGCGCCTCCATAGTCCTCGTCCCCGTCGAGGGGCGGGAGGGGAGGTATCCACAGATCGATTATGGAACCTGCAGCCTCTGCGGCCTCTGCGTAGACGCATGTCCCAGAGGCGCATTGACGATGACCGACTTCGTCGAGTTCTCAGCCTATAAGCGGAGCGATTTGGTCTACTCCCCAGAGCGGCTGGCTGAGGTTCCCGACATAAAGGAGGTTCTGCCGATGCTTAAACGGCGTATAAGGCCGGTTCTAACCGATAAGGAGATGAAGTATGAGGTGGTGGAGGAGCTATGATCTGGGCTTCCATCCTACTAGTCATCGTCGTCATCACCGCCCTGTTAGCCGTCTCTGTTCCCAACATCGTCTACGCCGTCCTCTTCCTCCTCTGCACCAACGTCTCTCTGGGAATCCTATACTACATGATGGGCGCCCCCATGGTCTCCGTCTTCCAGCTCGCCATCTTCGCAGGGGCCATCGTCGTATTCTTCCTCATAACAGTCATCCTAACGAGGGGAGGTGAAGCGGAATGAGGGACGACGTGAAGCTCTACCTCGCCTCCTCCATCTTCCTCCTCCTCTCACTGATAATCCTCGCATGGTTCACGGTCGAGTATGAATTTCCCCTATTAGCCTACGCTGTTGAGGATCTACCTCGCCTCCTCATACCTCTGAGAGCCTTTAAGGAGGTTTCATCCGCCGTTGGTAGATTCCTCTGGGATTGGAGGATGCTCGACCTCCTCTCCCAGGCCTTCGTCATCCTCGCAGCCATCATCTGCTGCATAGCCCTCTTAAAGCCTGGAGGTGAGGAGAGGTGAATGCCCTAATCCCCTATCTAGTCTCAGTCTTCCTCCTCCTCCTCATCGGATTAGGATGTCTCATGGTCAAGAGGGATATGATCAGGATGCTCATCGGCCTGGAGATACTCTTCAACGCTGCGAACCTAAACTTCGTCGCCCTCTCCCTTGGCCGAGCGGGCTTCGCAGATCCCCTCGGTCAATCTATAGTGATGATGGCCATAGTCCTCGACGGCTGCGTCGTCGCCGTAGGCCTCGCGATGGCCCTCAATGCCTATAAACATTATGGAACCCTCGATGTGAGAAAGTTGAGGCGATTGAGATGGTGATGACCTACCCCCTATCGGCCTCGTTCCTCCCTCTGCCCCTAGCGGTTCTCCTCCTCGGAGGTGGAACCCTCCCCCTCATCGGCCTCCTAGCCGAGAAGACGGGTCTCAGAAGGCTTAAGGAGCTCTGGGCCATAGCCTTCTCTACGCTAAACCTCATCTCCATCTATCTCCTCTACCAGGAGCTCAGGGCCTCTCCAGGGCGGGTTATCGTCTCCTCCCTCCTGGGGAGTCCCCCCCTAGCGGGATGTTTCGAGATCGACACCCTCGGCGTCTATATGGCTGGCTGCGTCGCCCTTTTAGGCTTCCTATCCGTCGTCTACTCCTATCATTATATGGAGGAGGAGAGTCGGCTCACGGAGTTCTATACACTCGTCCTCCTCATGATGGCTGGGATGACCGGTGTCGCCTTAGCAGGCGACTTCTTCACCCTCTTCGTCTTCTGGGAGATGATGGCCATCTCCAGCTACGTCCTCGTCGCCTTCCTCAAGCATCGATGGGCCCCCATAGAGGCGGGCTTCAAATACCTCATCATGAGCGCCACTGGAAGCGCCTTCCTACTGCTCAGCATGTCTCTCCTCTACGGCCTTACTGGAACCCTCAACTTCGCATATCTCTCCGCCAGCCTCAGGGGGGCGGCGCCCACGCCTTGGCTTTTGCTCCTGCTCTCGGCGCTCCTCATCGGCTTCGGCGTCAAGGCCGCCATCGTCCCCCTCCACACCTGGCTGCCCGACGCCCATCCCGAGGCTCCAAGCCCCATCAGCGCCCTCCTATCCGGCGTCGTCATCGAGACCGGCCTCTACGCCATGACGAGGATCTTCTACCTCATCTTCCATCCCGACCTCTTCGGGGTGATGATGGCGGCCCTGGCGTTGATAACAATGACCTTCGCCAACATCCTAGCCCTCCTGCAGGATGACATAAAGAGGATGCTGGCCTACAGCAGCATCGCCCAGATGGGCTATATGCTGATAGGTGTATCAACGGGGACGGCCTATGGCATCATGGGGACTCTCCTCCATGTCCTGAATCACTCCCTGATGAAGGGGCTTGCATTCCTCGCCGCCGGCAACATCGTCTACGAGACGGGGACGAGAGATATCAGGAAGCTGGTGGGGGTGGGGAGGAGGATGCCCTACACGGTCTTCTCCCTCTTCGTCGCCCTCCTCGGCCTCGGCGGCATCCCCTCTACCAACGGCTTCATCAGCAAGTTCATCCTCTTCTCCTCCGCCATAGGCGCTGGGATGCCCCTGCTGGCCGTGGCAGGCGTCCTCAACAGCGCCCTCAGCATGGCCTACTATCTGAGAGTTTTGAAGACCCTCGTCTCAACGCCGGAGGAGGAGATTGAGGCGGGGGAGCCCCCCCTCCCGATGTTGGCGGTCACCCTCTTCATGGCTCTTCTCATCATCCTCCTGGGCGTCTACCCCTCCCCCGCCATAAGGTATGCCTCCGCCGCCTCGAGGGCGCTGGTTCTAAGGCTGGAGAGCTATATGGAGGCGGTGATGGGTGGATGAGGGAGCAATCTTTTAAAGCGGTTGAGGGGGAGTTAGGTGATATGACCGGAGGGAGGGCGTGATGGGGCCCCTCGAGGTCATAGCTGAGTATCCAGGCCCCTGGCTCTGCTGGCTCCTTCCCATCCTCGGGGCCCTGTCCATGCCCCTCTTGGAGAGGTTAGGCCATAGGGTGAGGGACTACGCCGCCGTCCTCTTCGCCTTCCTAGCCGTCGTCTTCGCCGCCTCCATGCTCCCAGATCTCCTGGCGGGCCATTACCCTGGGGACATAAAGCTCACCACCTGGATCGAGTTCCAAGGCGGCCACCCCTTGGAGGTGGGGGTTCTCGTTGATCCGCTGAGCATCATCGTGGCAAACGTCGTCGCCTTCATCTCCTTCCTCATCGTCGTCTACTCCGTCGGCTACATGCACGGTGATCCCTGCCTCACCCGCTACTGGTTCTTCTTCCTCTTCTTCATCGGAAACATGCTTCTCCTCGTGCTCTCCGACAACCTCATCCAGGTGCTCATCGGCTGGGAGGGCGTCGGCATGTGCAGCTACGCCCTCATAGGCTACTACTATAGAGACGAGAAGAAGCGTTGGCTGGGAGGTCCTCCGCCGACGCCGATGTATCCCCCCTCGCACTGCGGGATGAAGGCCTTCGTCGTCACCGGCGTAGGCGACGTCTTCCTCCTCGCCGCCATCTTCATCATCTTCCACTACGCCGGAACCCTAAACTTCGTGGAGCTCATCGAGACGGCTCCCAGGTGGCTTCACGCCATCGCCCACACCCCTGGCCTGTTGTCACTGACGGCCATCCTCTTCCTCCTCGGCCCCTGCGGCAAATCGGCTCAGTTCCCTCTGCATGAGTGGCTGCCGGAGGCGATGGCTGGCCCCACATCGGTCTCAGCCCTCATTCATGCGGCGACGATGGTTAAGGCCGGCGTCTACCTCGTCGCCAGGATGTCGCCGGTCTTCTATCTCGGCTACTGGCATCACGGCGTAGGGGAGGCCCTCACCTACTTCACGGCCATCGCCTTCATCGGGGGCTTCACCGCCTTCCTCGCCGCCTCCCAGGCCCTGGTCTCCGTGGAGTTGAAGAAGATACTGGCTTACAGCACCGTCAGCCAGATAGGCTACATGATGCTCGCCCTCGGGGTCTCAGGCCTCAGCGAGGAGGCCTACCTCCTAGGCTTAACCGGAGGCCTCTTCCACCTCATAAGCCACGCCCTCTTCAAGGCAGCCCTCTTCCTCTGCGCAGGCTCCGTCATCCACGCCGTCGAGTCCATCTATATCTTCGACATGGGAGGCCTGAAGAAGTATATGCCCATAACCCATGGATTGATGCTCATCGCCTTCCTATCACTCTCCGGCATCCCGCCCCTCAGCGGTTTCTGGAGCAAGGACGCCGTCTTTCTAAGCTGCCTCGCAGCCGAGACGCCCCTGGCCTTGGCCCTCTTCATCCTCGCCGCCCTCAGCGCTGCCCTCACGTTCCTCTACAGCCTCCGATGCCTCAGCCTCACCTTCTACGGCCATGAGAGCCATCATCTGGAGGAGTTGGAGCATCATGGCCACCACATCCATGAGGCTCCCCCCGTGATGTGGGTCCCCTACGCCATCCTCGTCGCCCTCGTCGTCGGCGTCGGCCTCCTAGGCCTCATAGGCCTGGTGAACCCCCACCTATCGCCGGAGCTCTTCCTGGAGGAGCAGATGCATCACATGCTCCATGGACTCCATGTCCACGCCCCCACGGTCCACGTGGAGCTCTCCATAAAGCTGACGGCTGTCTCAGTCTCCGCCGCCATGCTCCTCCTGGGAGGGCTGCCTGGATGGCTCTTCTATCTATCCCGCAGGGCCGACCCCTGGGAGCTGGTCTCTAGGTCGAGCCTCCTCAAGGGGATTCACACATTCCTCTGGAACAGGTGGTATATGAATCCCCTCTACTACGCCGTCTTCGTCGACGGCCTTCTCTCCTTCAAGGATTGGCTCTTCAGGGGATTGGAGCAGCTCTTCTTCGATAGGTTGAGCGGCGCAGTGGCCGGCTTCTTCCCCCTCCTCTCCGCCTATATCTACGCCGGCTTTGAGCGGGAGGTAGTCGATAAGGGGTTGAATGAGGGGGTTCCAAGCGCTGCGACCTCCCTCTACCACCAGTTGAAGAGGATTCAGACGGGCATCCTCAGCTTCAACATCCTATACATCGGCCTCACCCTCCTCGCCCTGATGCTCCTCTTGATCTACTGGTTTGGAGGTGGATGAGATGTATCCCCTAACCCAGATATTGATCATTCCCCTCATCTTCTCCCCCATAGCCTATCTGATGGGTAGGAGGCTGGAGAGGAATACTGGGTGGATCGCCTTCATCCCCCTAGCCTACACCCTCCTCCTCGCCCTCTCCGTCGCCGCCGAGGTCTGGGAGGGTCAACCCCATCTGGAGCTCTATAGGTGGGCCCCCGAAGCAGGCTTGACCTTCGGCCTCCTCGCCGACGGCCTCAGCGTCTGGATGCTCCTCACCATCAACGTCCTCTGCCTCTTCGTCAGCCTCTACAGCATCCCCTACATGGAGCATAGGTTCCATGAGTGGGAGCATGAGACCGGCGAGCATATAGGGCCCCAGGCCTACGGTACCTACTATGCGCTCTACCTCCTCTACGCCGTCGGCATGATGGGAACCGTCTTGGCCACCAACCTCATCGAGTTCTACCTCTTCTACGAGCTGATGCTCGTCCCCAGCTGGGCTCTCATCAACAACTACGGCTACGGAGAACGAGAACGCATAGGGATGATGTACTTCCTCTGGACCCACGTCGGAGCCGTCATCCTCCTAGCTGGGATCCTCACCAGCTACTGGATCACCGGCAGCTTCGAGATCAGCGCCCTCAGCGGCGTCGTCGGCAGCCCCCTCGCCCCCTGGATAGCCATCGCCATCCTCATAGGGTTCTTCACCAAGATGGCGGTCTTCGGTCTTCACATCTGGCTCCCCTACGCCCACGCCGAGGCTCCGACACCCATCTCGGCGCTGCTGAGCCCCGCTATGATCGGCATAGGGGCCTACGCCGCCATAAGGCTAGTCGCCGTCCCGATGTATCCCGTCTTCAGGGGCTTCGCCACCCTCTTCTCCCTCTGGGCCCTGGTGACGATGGTCTACGGCGGCCTCATGGCCCTGGCTCAGGATGACATCAAGAGGTTCCTCGCCTACAGCAGCATCAGCCAGATGGGATACCTCTTCCTCGGTCTAGCTAGCGCCGCCGCCTATGGGTTATCAGGCGTCGTCTTCCACTATGTCAGCCACGGCTTCGGAAAGTGCATCCTCTTCTGCGTCGCCGGCATACTCATCTCCAGGGTTGGAACCAGGAGCATCAAGGAGCTGGGAGGCCTCGCCGACAGGATGCCCCTCACCGCCACCCTCACCCTCCTCGGCTTCTTCGCCATAGCCGGCGTCCCGCCGACGATGGGCTTCATGTCTAAGTTCATGATCTTCAGCGGCGTCTTCTCCGGCGCCCTGGAGGGGTCGGCTGAGAGGGTGATCGTCGCCGTCGTCGCCATCATCATGACTGTGCTCACCGTCGGCTACGCCCTCTGGACCATGAGGCGCATCTTCTTCGGCCCCCTCCCCGAGAGGCTTAAAGAGGTGGAGGAGGCCCCACCCCTGATGCTGATCCCCCTCATCGTCTTCGCCGTCGCCGCCCTGTTGATAGGCATCTATCCGAGACTCGTCACCGACTATCTCCTACCCTACTTCCTCTCCTCCCTGCCCAAATAGCGCCGCTGGGGCTGACATAAGTTTTTTTAGTGAAGATGGGGTGAGCAAATAGGAAATGACGGTAGCCGTCGTCGGCCCCCCACCCTTCGTAACCTGCTTCGAGCTGGTGGGGGCTGAGGGATTCGAGGCCGAGAGCGGCGAGGAGGCGGCTAGGATTCTCAGGAGATTGGTTGAGGAGGGGGATTACAGGCTCATCGTACTCCCAGAGAGATTCGCTGAGGAGACGCTTCCCGTGAGGGAGGCGGTGATGAGGAGGGGGGATATCTCCCCCATCTTCGCCCTGATACCCGACCTCACCCTGGAGACGGGGATGAGGATGGAGGAGCTGAAGAGGGCTGTCTCCCTCGCTGTGGGAACCAAGTTGGAGCTGTGAGAGGATGGAGAGGGTCATCTCGATAGGTGGACGTCTCCAAAGGCTTCTGGAGGAGGCTGAGGAGGAGGCGAGGAGGCGCATCGAGGAGGCGAGGGGGAGGGCTGAGACCCTCCTGGAGGAGGCGAGGAGGGAGGCGGAGGAGAGACTTGAGAGGGCTAAGAGAGGCGTAGGCGTAGACGACATCCTTAGGAGGGAGGAGGAGGCAGCCAAGAAGGAGGCCGAGAGGAGGATGAGGGAGTATAGGCGGAGGGTGAGGGAGGTGGAGAGGAGGGCGAAGGAGAACTTCGAGGAGGCCGTCTCCCTCGTCTTGAAGGAGGTGCTGCCCCTTGGCTGAGGAGACCCTGGAGCTGGAGGCGAGGCTGATAGAGAGGGTGGTGGAGAGGAGGGAGGCCATACTAAAGGAGGCTGAGGAGGAGGCCGAGAGGATCCTCAGGGAGGCTGAGGAGGAGGCGAGGAGGATCGGGGAGGAGGCTGAGAGGGAGATCCTCAACCTCCTCTCCTCGGATCTCAAGGCCCTTAGGGATAGGATCGTCGGGGCCGGTGAGCTGGAGGGGAGGAGACTCCTAATGGAGGCGAGGGAGAAGGCTGTCTCCACCGTCTTCCAGGAGGTGGAGCGGAGGATGAGGGAGATCGCCGAGGGGAGAGATGAGAGCGTGGACTACGATGCAGTCCTCAGCCACCTCATCTTGGAGGGGGTGGAGGCAATAGGGGGTGGAGACATCATCATCCAGGCCAACGAGAGGGACTTGGAGAGGATCAGGAGGATGTTAAAGGAGGTTCGGAGGGAGGCTGAGAGGAGGGTGGAGGAGGTAAACCTCAAGCTGGATGGAAAACCCATAGAGGCGATGGGGGGCGTCATCCTCAGAAGCGTCGACGGCTCCAAGATCTATTACAACACCCTGGAGGGCCGTCTCGCCAGGGTGAGGAGGAGGCTGGAGGGGAGGGTGGCCGAGGTTTTGGGGGTGATATAATGTCCCTGGTTGGAACCATAGAGAGGATTAATGGCTCCCTCGTGGTAGCGAGATTTGAGAAGGAGCCCAAGATAGGCGACCTGGTGGAGGTAGGCGACCTCCGACTAATGGGGGAGATCGTCAGACTCAGCGAGAAGACGGCCTACATACAGTGCTATGAGACCACCAGCGGCCTGAGACCGGGGGAGCCGGTGCTGGACACCGGTAAGCCCCTGGTGGCGGAGCTGGGCCCCGGCCTCATTGGGACCATCGTGGACGGCGTGGAGAGGTCGGAGGTGAAGCTCTGGGAGATAGCCGGCCCCTTCGTCACCCGAGGCATCCACATCCCTCCCCTAGACAAGGAGAGGAGGTGGAGCTTCGAGCCCAGGGTCAAGCCGGGGGATAGGGTGGTGGAGGGCGACATAATAGGCGTCGTCCAGGAGACCCCCTACTTCCAGCATAGGATCCTCGTCCCGCCTGGTGTGAGGGGTGTCATCGAGTCGGTGGAGAGGGGAGACTTCACCGTGGAGGAGGCCGTGGCCACCCTCAAGACGCCCTGGGGGGAGCGGCGGGAATTGAGGATGATGCAGACCTGGCCGGTGAGGAGGCCGAGGCCCTACAAGGAGAGGCTGCCCCTAGAGAAGCCACTCATCACGGGTCAGAGGGTCATCGACACCTTCTTCCCAGTCGCCAAGGGGGGAGCCGCCTGTATACCCGGGGGCTTCGGCACCGGTAAGACGGTCATGCTCCAGCAGATCAGCAAGTGGGCCGATGCAGATGTCATAGTCCTCATCGGCTGCGGCGAACGTGGAAATGAGATGGCTGATGTCGTCACCCACTTCCCAGAGCTGACCGACCCCCGCACCGGGCGGAGGCTCATAGAGAGAACCGTCATCATAGCGAATGTCAGCAACATGCCCGTCTCGGCGAGGGAGGCCAGCATCTACCTAGGCGTGACCCTGGCGGAGTATTATCGAGACCAGGGCTACGACGTAGCCGTCATGGCCGATTCCACCTCCAGGTGGGCTGAGGCCCTCCGAGACCTCTCCGGACGCCTAGAGGAGATACCTGCTGAGAGGGGCTTCCCCGCATATCTCGCTGACAGGATCGCCGAGATCTATGAGAGGGCCGGGAGGGTCCTCACCCTGGGCTCCGAGAAGCGAATTGGAAGCGTCACCATCCTAGGCGCCGTCTCGCCGCCCGGCGGAGACTTCAGCGAGCCCGTGACGACGCATACGCTGAGGTTCGTCGGCGCCTTCTGGGCCCTAGACACCGAGCTGGCCTTCAGGAGACACTTCCCAGCCATAAACTGGCTGAGGAGCTTCACCCGCTACCTCGATGTGGCCTCTAGGTGGTGGTCTCAGTATGAGCGGGATTGGGAGAGGCTGAGGGAGAGGGCCCTAGGCCTCCTGGAGGAGGCCTCTGAGATAGAGGAGACGGCGAGGATCATCGGTGAGAAGGCGCTGCCAGATGAGCAGAGGCTGGTGCTCCTGATAGCCGAGATGATAAGGGAGGGCTTCCTGGTTCAGAACGCCTTCCACGAGGTGGACACCTACTGCGAGGCTGAGAAGCAGGCTAAGATGCTGAGGGCCCTCATGGAGTTCTATGACCGGGTGGAGCCCCTGGTGAGGAAGGGAATACCCATAGAGAGGATCAGGGAGCTCCCCATAATCCCGGAGCTTATGAGGCTGAAGGAGAGAAGGGGCCTAAAGCCCATAGAGGAGGCTCTGAGGGAGATGGAGAGGCAGGTCGACGAGCTGGAGAGGGAGTATGAGGAGGTGTCTTAATGACGGTGGAGGAGGCAGGCCTCATCTATAGGACGACGACGGAGATCAGGGGTCCTATTCTCTTCGTCGAGGGGGTGAAGGGCGTCGCCTACGACGAGGTGGTGAGGGTGACGATGCCCACCGGCTATGAGGCCATCGGCTCCGTCCTAGACGTATCGAAGGATTGGGCCATCGTCCAGGTCTTCGGCGACACCAGCGGCCTGGACCTCGACGTGAGCGTAAGGTTCACGGGGGAGACCTTGAAGATACCTGTCTCCGACGAGCTGATCGGCAGGATCTTCAGCGGGAGCTTCGAGCCCCTGGATGGGATGCCCAGGCCCCTAAGCACCGATGAGCGGGATATCCACGGCGGAGTCATCAATCCAGCTGCGAGGGATGTCCCAAGCGAGTTTATCCAGACGGGTATCTCGGCCATCGACGGCATGAACAGCCTTGTTAGGGGGCAGAAACTCCCCATCTTCTCCGAGTCGGGGCTTCCCCACAACCGATTGGCGGCTCAGATAGCGAGGCAGGCCACCATCCCTGGGCGTGAGGAGGAGTTCGCCATCGTCTTCGCCGCCATGGGGATAAAGCATGAGGAGGCTGAGTTCTTCAGGGAGGAATTCGAGAAGACGGGGGCCCTCAGCAAGTCGGTGATGATCCTCAACTTGGCCGATGACCCGCCGATTGAGAGGCTGGTTACGCCGAGGATCGCTCAGACCATAGCTGAGTATCTCGCCTTCGACCTCGATATGCATATCCTCGTCATCCTCACCGACATGACCAACTATGCTGAGGCCCTTAGGAGTATAAGCATCGCCAGGGAGGAGATTCCAACTAGGAAGGGTTATCCAGGCTACCTATACAGCGACTTGGCAACCATCTATGAGAGGGCTGGGAGGATCAAGGGGAAGAAGGGTTCAATAACGTTGATGCCTATATTGACGATGCCAGGTGGAGACATCACCCACCCCGTTCCAGACCTCACCGGATACATCACCGAGGGGCAGCTCATCCTCCAGAGGGATCTCTACCTCAGGGGTATCTATCCCCCCATGAATGTCCTGCCCAGCCTTTCGAGGCTGATGAAGGACGGTATAGGGGAGGGGAAGACCAGGAAGGATCATGCAGATGTCTCAAACCAGCTCTACATGGCCTACGCCGAGGGTATCAGGGCGAGGGGGCTGGTCCGCATCGTCGGCGTCGTCGGCCTCAGCGAGAGAGAGAGGCGCTACCTAGATTTCGCCGACGAGTTCGAGCGCCGCTTCGTCAATCAGGGATACTATGAGAATAGGAGCATAGAGGAGACCTTGGACATCGCCTGGGATCTCCTGGCGATGCTGCCTGAGGAGGATCTCATCAGGGTGAGGGAGGCCTACATCAAGGAGTTCCATCCGAAGTATAGGGGTAAGAGGGTGGAGTAGGCTTTGAGCCTCAGCGGTGTGAGGCCGACGAAGGGCTTCCTCATGGAGTTGAAGAGGCGGATAAGGTTCATAGAGAGGGGCTGTGAGTTCCTCAAGCTGAAGAGGGATCACCTCGCCAAGGAGCTGAGCGCCTCCATAGAGGTATTGAAGGGGAGGAGGAGGCTGCTGCTGGCGGAGCTCAGGGAGGCCTATAGGGCTTTGACGGCGGCCTACATCGCCCTTGGGCCGACGGAGGTTAAAAGCCAGGCGAGATCCGTTAGACGGGGATTGAAGGTGGATATCATCCCAAGGAGCGTCATGGGGGTGTTATACCCCTATGTGAGGAGATGTGAGAAACCCAGCATAGAGGGAGAGCTGGATGTCACCCTCAGAAGGGTGGCCGAGAAGATGATGGAGGTCATCGACGATGTGATAAGGCTGGCGGAGTTCGAGGCGAGGATCGAGCGCATCGCCGACGAGCTGGGGAAGACCAACAGGAAGGTGAACGCCCTGGAGAACATAGTGATCCCGCAGCATAAGAGGATCATCAAGTTCATAGAGGAGAAGCTCGATGAGGAGAGCCTCGACGACCTAGTGAGGATAAAGCTCATCGGAGGTGCCCTGGCACGTCGAAGAGAGTGAGCCCAGGCCTACCCTACCTCGTTGTGAGATGCCACTCCCTACTGGGTAGGCTTCTCACGCCGAGTGATATGAGGAGGCTTGCAGAGGCCGGCGACATTGAGGGGTTTCTAAGGCTTCTATCTCATACTCCCTATGGTGAGATAGCCCTGGAGGAGGGGGTTGACCCCTCCATCTCCCTGGAGAGGGCCCTCAACTACAAGCTCCTGGGGAGGGTGGAGGAGGTTCTCAGGGCGGCGCCTGGGAGGATGGGGGCTTTCCTAGAGGTCTTCACCTTGATGAGGCTTGAGGTGATAAACCTCAAGAGGATCCTTCGGGGGAGATTCACAGGTCTCCCCCCCAGCTCCATAATGGCTTCTCTCATACCCATGCAGCCTTATGGAGTAGCGGATTATGGGGAGTTGGCTGAGGCTGGAGATGTGGTGGAGGTGGTCTCCAGGTTGAGGGGCACCCCCTATGAGGCCCTTGAAGAGGTGTTGGATCTCCTGAGACTCTTCGACGCCCTCTGGCCTCTGGAGCTCCGCCTCAGCCACCTCTACTTCAGCGAGGTCTCCAGGGAGGCTGAGGTTCTCCCCAGCGTCGCCAGGTCTCTCGCTAGGAGGCTTATAGGCGTTGAGGTGGATGTTGAGAATCTATTGGCCGCCATAAAGCTCAGGGCTGTGGAGAAGCGGGGAGAGGTGTTGAGGAGGATTGGGGAGATCTTCACCTCAACCTACCTTATTGAACATGGGTTGATTAAGAGGGTCATAGAGGCGGAGGCTCTCCAACCCCTGATAAGGGGTCTTGATCATCCCTATGACTGGATACTGGAGCCTCTCTTAGAGGATGATATGGCGATGATCAGAGCCAGACTGAGGAGATATATCAGAACCCTGGCGATGGATGGGCGGAGAGTGGATGACTATGGGATGAGCGTCGCCCTCAGCTATATTATGCTCAACGAGTTGGAGAAGGATGATCTAGTCAGCATAGGATGGGGGCTGATCCAGGGGATACCGATGGAAGATGTAACTCGCTATCTCACCCACTCTCTATAACACTCTATAATTCCACCTCTCCCCATCGGATCATCATAGAAATATTAGGGGCCTCTAGGCCGTGAGAAGTAGTATCGCCACGATCAATCCATATATCGCAAGCCCCTCGCCTAGAGCCACGAAGAGCAGAGACCAGATGGACAGCTCCGGCTTCTCCCTCAGCATCTCAGAGCCAGCTTTGACGGCTGCTATGATGGAGATGGCCGCTGCGTAGGCTGCTCCTATCATCGTCAACGCACCCATCAAGAGGGGCCATGCCGATTCAGGTATCACCACTCCACCACCTCCTAGAGTCATTATCAAGCTTATAATTAATATTACCCCTATGATGGCTCCCCACGAGCTAGTCCACTTCAACATCGCCTTCAGGCTCTTCTCGTCCCCTCGGCTTCTAGCCATGGAGGTGGATAATCCAAGTCCCACTATCAATAGGAGGCTTGCAAAGATGGTGGGCGCTCTGGTCGTCTCAAGGATCAGCGTGAGCGCTGTGATGAATCCATAGACGAGTATCCATCCCCCGAGGAGGTTGAGGGAGACGCCCCAGGGGGAGGTCTCCCCCCTCTCCACAGCGGCTGAGGCGTTTAATGTGGAGCCATGTGTGAGGCACCATGCTGCCGCTATGATGCTAGCAGCGATGGTTATCGCGGCTGAAAGGGTTTCGATCTCAGACCCCTCCCTTTCCTTATTGATAGCTCGTGGAGAGCTATCGGTATCTCCTTTTAGCTCCCTGTTCCTTCATATATATTTTACTGGTTTTACTCTCAGTCATCAATGATATTTAATCTGAAGGGTCTAAATCTAATTCCCCCTCCCTGGAAGAACTTGCCCATGAATTCATAGTAGAGCAGCCTCAGTGATTGGACCGAGCTTGAGACGAATTCGAAGGTCATGGCGATGATGTTGGTGAGGACAAGGCCCCCTGGACCCATGAAGTGTCCGAGAGAGTGGGCGGCGATGGCGAGGCTGGCGTGGGCTAAGGCGAAGGCTGCGATCCTGAGGAAGGAGAATAGGTTGGCCAGGCTCTCGACGAAGGTCATTAGGAGTGCTCCGATGCCCTCTCCCATCGCCTCCATCCCGAGGTGTCTATGTCTCAGCGCGATTAGTATGGGTTCTAGGGTTGATAGGATGAGTCCCGTGATCATCATGAAGAAGGAGTAGTGGCCGAAGAGTCGGAAGATGTCCCCCACCTTCAGGTAGTGGAGGGCTCCCAGATATAGGCCTAAGACGAAGAGAAGGGCTCCAAGGCCATGCTCTCCCAGGGCGCCGAGGGGCTCCCCCTCTCTGATGTGGTTGATGGCTCCGAGGATCAATCCGAAGCACATCTCAGCCACCGCTATGCCCAACACGGTCTTCATGAGCTTCCCTATGTCGTGTAGGGGGCTGAAGAGGATTGGATGGATCAACCCCTCTATGAGGAACACCTCGCCGTAGAGGAAGCCGAAGATGATGGCTGAGACTCCCATGGGTATGAAGAGGGCCCCGAGTTTAGACATCATACCCCTCCTATACCTCTTGGAGAGGAGGAGGCCTAGGATGAGGTATACGGCGCCCTGCCCAACATCTCCGAACATCAAGCCAAACTGGAAGCTGAAGACGAGGATCGTGATATAGGCGGGGTTGATCTCATGGAGGGAGGGCCACCCCCTAAGCGCCGTCAGGGTCCAGGCTGGCTGGAGCACCTTGGGCTTAAGCTCCGGTGGAGGCGTTGGAACCTGCTCATGGGGCTCTGGATCCTCCAACTCCATGTAGATCCTCTCATCGATCTTCTTCTCCACCTCGCCGATGATCCTCTGGAGCCTCGGGATCCTCTTATCCGGCACCCATCCCTGGATGATGGCGACTACCCTCGATCTGATGGTTGGTATTCTCTCATCGGATAATAGTCTAAGCATATAGTTGAGGGATATGAGGCGGGAGATGGCCTCTCCACCCCTGATCTCCTTAATCTCCTCCTCGTATCGCTCCTCCACCTCCCTCCTAAGTCTATCATACTTCTCCTTGAGATCTTCGATGTTCTTACTATGATTCTCTTCAAACCTCCTAAGCTTCTCCTCAAGCTCCCCGAGTCTCTCATCATACTCCTTAATCTTCTCATCTATCTTCTCCCTCTCAGCCTTTAAGGCCTCAAGTCGCTCCTGATATCTCCTTATAGCCTCCTCCCTCTTCTCAGGGTCTAGAACCAGCAGGACATCGCCTGGATTGAGAATGTCGAAGACGTCCTTCACGTCGAAGACGAGGAAGAGGGCCTCAACCCATCGGCGATGCTCCTCTGAGCCGAAGATGAAGATGAAGACCTCCTCAGGGTTCACATCCACCGTCTTATAGAAGAGGTCTGGATATCTCTTCAAGTAGACCTCCAACTCCCCGATGACCTCCTTCTTGGCGAGGCCGACGGAGAAGCAGCGCTTGAACTCTTCGGGCTCTAGGGCCCTGACGGATTCAAGCCTCGCCTTCAGCTCCCTATATCGCTCCTCCAGCTCCTCCCCAACCCGACCTCTCTCCTCCTCCAGCCTCTCGATCTCTTCCCTCAGCTTCTCCACCGCCTCCTGGTAGGCGGCCTTCTCCTTCTCGACCCTGGCCTGAAGCTCCTCCATCAGCCTCTTAATCTCCTCATCCCTACGGAGCTCCAGCTGTTGAAGCCTGGAGATGAGGCTCTCAACGTCCTCAAGGACCTCCCCCACCATCCCCTCGGGGTCGTCCATCAACCGCTGGAGCTCCTCCCTCTCGGGCAGCTGCGGCGTGAGCTCCAACCCCTTTAAATACTCCAAAACACTTCGAAGGCTCTGACGAACCCTCTCGTAGAGGGGTTTGAAGTCTATCTCCCTCTCCACCAATCCAGTAAACTCTGGGCCCGTGACCTCCTTCAGCTGGACGACCCTCGCCCTTCCGAGGGCGTCTAGTATGATGCCCTCGTACTCCGGCGGCGTGATGATGGTGACTTTCTTCATCAAAGCGACTCAACTATATTCCTAGAAATATGATTAAAAACTTTCTAGCCGATGTGGAGGAGGGTTTTGAAGGAGCTGAGGGCTGAGAGGGAGACCGCTCTCAGGATATCTCCATCGGTGACTATGCCCTCTAGACGCTCATCCTCCATAACCACAAGCCTTCCTATGCCATGCTTCCTCATCCTCCTCATCGCCTCCAGGATGCTCTCATCTTTGGAGATGGTGATGAGGGGGGTGGACATGATCTCCTTCACCTTAACCTCGCAGGGGTCTCGGCATGGCGCCACAACCCTCTCTAGTATATCCCTCTCCGTCACAATCCCTATGGGTCTTCCCCTCCCCATAACGATGATGCATCCAATTCCCTTATCCATCATCAGGAGGGCTGCATCCCTCACATTCGCCTCTCCATCGATTTTGATGACGGGGCTGCTCATAATGTCGGCGACGACGGTGGGGAACATCTCCCTCTCCAATTAGTCCTCCTCCTCAAGCCCCGGAGGCTTCACCTCTATGAGCGTCGATGTTGCCTCTACACCCTCGATCCTCCTGAGCTTATTGAAGACAAAGTCGTCGAGTTCCTCCAGGGAGTTAGACTCAACCTTCACCAGGAGATCATATTCGCCGTAGGTGAGAGTCACCTCCTTCACCTCTGGGAGGGTTTTAATGGCTCTATAAACCTCCCTATCCTTCCGAGGCCTCACCCTAACGAGGGTATAGCTCACTATCATCCATCTCTCCCCTCAATCTCCCTTGGAAAAAGGGAGGAGAGCAGTCTTAAAGATTCCTAAGGGCCACAGCCACCTCCTTCAGCCCGAGGCTCTCACAGACCTGGAAAGTGGCCTCGGCATCCACCATCAACGCCGCCTCCAAGAGGGCCTGAATACCAGCCCTGGAGGCCAGCTGATCCTGACGCCATAGATATATGATCTTCTTGGCCAGCTCCGTCGGGATGGAATCCCTCCTCTCAGCTCCCAGGACGATGTCGATCAACCTCTTAGACAGCTCCCCCCTCAGGGAGATTGGAATGGCATCCACCACACTCTCCATCACACCACCCATAGGAATCCTCCCTAAGCCTTATTTATGAAATCCCATACTAAAACCTAAATCATCAGCTATCGAGATTAAAGAAATCCAAACTCAAATTTAAGAAAAATCTAAGAATCCCTATGAATCTCCCTCATCTATTTCATAAATAATATAACTTGAAGCCTCTTTAACATTAGATCTTTAATCAATTAGGTATAATAGAGCAGCTCCTGAAGATTTCTTCAATCTTTTTAAAGAAATCACATATAAACTTATGAAATCTTTAAGATAGATTAAGGAAAGATATATCTCCACCCCCTCCCCCTCTTAACTGATATGTCGATAGACCTCATCGATCTGAAGATAATCAAATGTCTAACCGAGAATGCCAGGAGGACCTACAGGTCGATAGCCGAGGAGGTGGGTGTGAGCGAGGCGACGGTGAAGAATCGCATCGACAGACTCATCGAGAATGGTGTGATTAAGGGCTTCACGGTGATGCTAGACTACCACAAGCTGGGCAGAGCCATCAAGGCCTTCATCGGCCTAAAGGTTCAGCCCGCCAGCCTCCCGGCGATAGTGGAGCATATGAAGAATCACCCCGATGTCCACGTCCTCTACAGGACCAGCGGCGACGTGGACCTGATGTTTGAGGTGATCTTCGAGAAGATGGAGGATCTCAATGCCTTCCTGGAGACGGAGCTGGCCCTGGAGGGAATCGTCGGGACCGTCGTCACCATCGTCATCGGCCCCTATAAGCGATGCCCATGGACGGGGATCTAAAGCCACACATCCTGCTTCCTGCCCTTGGCGATGAAGATGACCAACCCCTCTATATCGGTTCTATGCTCCCTCAGCTCCACCTGGAACATGGTCTCTAGGTAGCCCCTCAGATAGGGTATGGGGACGGCGCAGTACTCCACCTTGATCTCCTTCTCAACCTTGCTGAAGACGCCCCAGCCGAAGTTCTCCAGCTCCCTCAGGACTATCATCCAGTTGTCGGGCTTAGTCAGGTCTATGTCCCTGAACTCAGGCTTCAAAACCTTCCTCTTCAAGGCCGTCAATCTCCCTATATTATATATCTCAGACTCGGTGAGGTGTTCGAAGATGTCTAGGAGCATTCCCCTATCGAAAAGGATGATACGGCTGTTCCCAATACGATAGATTTTGGGGAGCCAGTCGTGCATGGAGAGTCTCTTGAAGAAGTGGAGGGCCTTTACGATGGCCTCCTCCTTACTCCTGACGAAGCGAACCCTCTCCAGAAACTCCAGATAGTTGTAGAGATCCTCCTCCAGCTCTATAGTTATGGTCTTGGGCATCTCCCCTAATAGTGGGGAGGGAGCGAAAAAGGTTTCTCAGGTGGAGATGTAGCGTTGAATCCTCTTCCAGATATAATAGACTAGGAGGAGGTATTGGGTCAGGAGGAGGGCGATGATGGGGATGGCTATGAGCGCCCTCCTAGCTCTAAGGAGGATTAGGGGGATGGAGATTCCCATCCCCATAGCTGGCATCAATAGTAGTAAGAGAAGTATCTCCTGATGCTCCCTAAGGCTCTCCCTAAAGCCCCCCAATGTCAACCTCCCCGCCTGAGGCCATCCTCCTCATCAATAATCTATAACGTTGATAGCGGTCGTCGAGGGAGAACTTAGCTGGATGGGGGATTCGAACCTCGCCGCCGCAGAGGGGGCACCTCCCCCTCAAAGTATATCGGTCGCAGCGGTCACAGTATCTCAACAGCCAGACCAAGGCTACTCCCTCTCGAAGGAGAGTTCCCCTCCTCCATGCCACGCTGCCTCCGCCGCCTGGATCATAACCTTGAGGGCGGCCTCCGCCTTCTTATAGTCCTCAGCCCTCACCTCCACCCTGTATCTAGGCGCCCCAACGGCGTAGATGGAGACCTCCACGCCCTCCTCCTCAGCCGCCCTCTTACCCTTCAGTAGGGCCTCCCTGATGATCTCGACGCCGTTGGGCTCTGTGGAGACCGCCTTGAAGAATCCGTGTATGGTGACCCCCTTCAGCGTTACCTTCTCCCTGCTTATCTCGGTGAGCGTCTCAGCCATACGCTTTGAGACTCCCGCTTTGAGTAGGGCCTCAACGCCCTTTCTAACCGCCGCCTCCAAGCCCGTATATAGGTTGCCGTAGTGCTCTAGGATCTTCAAGCCCTCCCTGTAGGCCTCCTCCTCGTCGATGCCCAGCTTCTCCGCCGCCATCATCAGTATTGTCTCGGCTCTCCGCTCCTGCTTCCAGCTCTTCATCTTACGTCTCCGCTCATCCCTGGAGACCCTCCTCAGCGATAGGTCGATCTCACCCCTCGCATTGTCGACCCTCAGAACCTGTAATACGACCTTCTGCCCCTCCCTGACGAAGTCCCTGATGTTCCTCACCCATGATGGGCTGATCTCCGAGATGTGGAGCAGCCCCTCCTTATCGTCGTATTCGTCGAGGGTGACGTAGGCTCCATAGCTCTCGATGCGCCTGACGGTTGCGACGACGAGCTCCCCCACCTCAGGCCATTCGGGTCTGCCTATCAAGGGTTTTCACCCCAGCTCCTTTATGATCTCTCCGTATATCTTCGCCTTTCCACCCGTCGGCTCTGCGAGTATCTCGCCGCAGTTGTCGCATCTGATGACTCTTGAGGCGTGGCTGAAGATGATCTTCTCACTTTGACAGTTTCTGCATCTCACCCTTAGAAACTTCGATGTAGGCCTTGGGATGAGGTCTTCCCAGCTCATTAGGCCACCTCTATCCGCTTCATCCTTATTCCCTTACGATGTATGATGTAGCCGCACTCCTTACATCTCAGCTTGAGGGTCTGCTTCTTCGTCGTCTTCGCCTTCCTCCTTAGTATCGGATACTTCTGGCCGCCGTAGCCGTGCTTCTCCTCCTCATGTCTTCTTTCACCCCAGCTCAGCTTACGCCGTTTACCGGCCTTGTATAGGGTGACGGTGAAGACCGTATGCGTCCTGCATCTTGGGCAGTAGCTCCTGATCTCCCTTGGAACCTTCATCCCCCAATCTCCACTTCCTTTGCGATGCCCCTCCTTATTAGGTTTTCAGCATTCTCCTCCGGCAGCATGGCCACATCCTCAGCCTTGAAGGGGCCGTAGGTCTTCATGTCAACCCCTATGATCGCCGGTGTGGGTTGGAGGAATCTCACGATCTTCATCCCCTCAGGGGGCTTACCCCTCGGTATTGAGGCTCCCCGAGCTCTGGGGCTTCTCATCTTCTCCAGATGCTCTGAGATCAGCCTTCCAAGGCTTGCGTGGAGCCTCTTCTCCTCCGGCGTCAAGGCCTCTATCGGTATAGCCCTCCCCTCGAGGACCGCCTCGACGATCTTCCTCACCCTCAGCTCGAGGAGCTCCCTCCACATCCGCTCGGCGTTCTCCCTCTCCCTCTCGGCGATCCTGCCGATGATGGAGCTCCTATCAAGCATCCGCCCCTGCTCCCGGAGCCTCTTGGCATAATCCCTCATCTCCTCCATGAATCCCTCTGGAAGTCTCTGGAGCTCCCTATTCCACCGCTCCCTCCGCCATGCTTCATATAGGTGTAGGTAGCTCCCCCTCATCCCACCAGCCTCGCCGCCCCCCTGCAGAGGAGGTAGAGAGCCGCCTCCAACGGCATCTCCATCTCCTCCCCCTCATAGGGGCCGTATTGGGCGCCTCCGATGCTGAATCTCGGCGCCCCCTCCACATAGACCTTAAGGCTTCCACCCTTAAAGGCGACGGCCTCGATGAGGGGGTCATAGTCGTCGAGCCCCTCCACCGAGACCCTCTGAGCTATCAGAGCAGTCTTCCCATGCAGCGTCCCAGGCAGCCTGATCAATCGATGTAGATCGGTTGTGACCACGGTGTCTATCGCTGAGGCCTCCCGTCCAACGGCTGCCTCCACCAACTTATCCAGAGTCCTCCTCCTGATGAGCCTCAAGAGGAGGCCTGGCCTCCCCTCCCGGAGCAGCCTTAGAATCCTCTCCCTCATCTCCATGAGCTTCGTAGCCGTAGCCCTGCTTAGACCGGCGTCCATCAACTCCTTTAGGTCTGCCTCCTCAAGGTAGTCGTAGAGAGCCCTTATGAGTCTCCCCCTCCAACCCCCCTCGCTTAGGGTTAGGGATTGGGCTGAAGGCCTGAAGCCATGTAGCTCAGCCTTAATCCCCGTTCCCAGGATGTAGTCAACGATCTCCCTCCTCGCCGGTTGATCAAGCTCCCTGATGTTGGGGCTTGAGACGTGGATGTGGTAGCCCCTATGACCCGTGAAGTTGACCTCCAGCTCCTCTCGGGGTGAGAAGCCGAAGTCGCTGATGAGTATGTCCAGCAGCTTTTGAGCCTCATGCCTCGCAGCCTCGAGGCATCGGGGGCATATCCACTTCTCCTCCTCGAAGGAGGTTCCTCCACATCTTGGACAGCGTTCAGGGGTTTCTCCCCTCCCCTCGAATCCGCAGTCTTTACATCGCCATCTGTCATGTTCAGCCTTGCAGGGTGTCTCTATGTGGTCGGCGTCTATGTCGAAGATGAGGTCTGCTCCAAGCCAACCCTTCCTCTCCATCTCGGCCTCGGGATTCTCATAGTAGGCTGAGGAGTAGTAGGCGTGGGCTGGGGCGTTCTCGATGAGGTATCTCCTCAAGGCTTCGGGTGTTGAGAAGGATATATGTCTGAACATCATCTTTGCGCCGAAGGGGATGAAGCCGAATTCTCGGCGCTCCATCTCCCTCGGCGTCTCGATGCCTCTCTCAGCGTAGAATTCCCTAAACCTCTCGGAGATGAATTGGAGCTCCCTCTCAGCGGCCATCCAGCCTTTAAAAGGGGTGAGCCATCTTAAATCTCCTAGGTTTATCTTCTTTGCTTAACAGAGTCTTATGGCGTATTCTAATGCGTCTTGAATTATGATGCTCCTCTTCTTCATCTTCTTAAACTCCTCTGGGGTATAGGTTAATAGGTCTAGGCCGAAGCCAGCTCCGGCCAGCTCCTTAACCAATCTATATCTCTTCCCCAAATCTAGGCCTTTGAAGGCCTTTGAGACGATGATGAGGTCTATGTCGCTATCCCTCAGCCAATCCCCCCTCGCATAGCTGCCGATGAGATAGACCTCAACATGGGGGTCTACACCCCTCAATTTCCTCAATAATCCATCTAGGTATCCTCTAATCTCTCTCGGTATTTCCTCGGTCAATCTCCTCCCCCACCACCTCCACGATCCTCTTAGCTGCCTCCAGAAGTCGGGAGGCCAGCTCCCTTGATATCCCCTCCCAGGGCCTCTCCAATCCGGCGTTTGGATATCTCGCCACCGTGTAGTATGGGGTAAGCTCAGAGAGGGCTATGGAATTCTCCCCCAGCTCCAGTCCGGAGGCCCTGTAAAGCTCGGTGAGGTCGTGGGTTCTCGGGGGCCTCTCCCTCCTCAGAGCCACTATGGCCGCCTTCAGAGCTTTCTCGACGGCTTGATGGGCTGCGAAGAGGGCCCAGTTTGGCCTCCCTCCCTCAAGGGCAGACTTGGCCTCCTCCAGATCTATGAGGGCTCCATCATACCAGTTCCTCGCCTCTCTACGCATCAATAAGGGATTTCCCCGATCCCCATTAAAGCTTGCTAGGTTTGGCGCCCTTCATTATGTTAGCGCCACCATTAACATCTGAGGAAATTTATAACCCTGTTATGACTTTCTCCTCCGCCCCCTCCTTGCCTTTATGATGTAGTAGGTTATGGGGTTTCTCACCCTTCTACATAGGTTGTCTGGGTTTTGGCAGATGCCATGCGTCCTCAACGTATCGCAGTTTGGAGGCTTATACCTGGTTCTGCTCCCCCTTAGGCCTGCTATATGTTCAACTTGGTATCTTGTCATCTCTGGGTCGAAGTCGCTTATGGAGGTGAAGAGCTCCGTCGTCTCCTCTATGCTCATGCCGGCGTTGAGGAGGAATGAGACGAGGGTGAATCTCTCCATATGTGAAGCCTTCCTCCCAGCTAAGACTGCTTCGAAGATTCGTCGAATACATGGTGGGAAGGCCTCGACTTTGACCCGTTCGGGCAGAGTCTCGCCTCCTATTCGGCCCCTATGCTCCTCCAGCAGCTTCCTAAGCCTCTCCACCCTCTCCTCAAGCTCCCCTGGGAGCTCCACCCTTTGATGCCTTGAAACCCTCTGGAGGATGAGGTCTTCGATCTCGCATTCCAGCAGCCTGGCGGCCTCCACCCTCGTCAAAAGGACGTAGCCCTCTCTCATCAGCCTGTTCACCAGCTTCCACTTATCCTCATGGAATCCCGATGCGTTTCGTAGATAGTCTGCGAAGTGGAGCTCGAAGGAGTAGAGCTGTCCATCGAGGACAACCCTCCTCGGCCTCAGCTTCCAGTTGAAGTCCTCAGCCACCTCGGCTATAACCTCCTCAGGCTCCTCCCTCAACAACCTATATGCCCTCTTCCCCTCAGCCAGGGCGTATCGACGATCGAGGAAGGGGTCTCCGATGAGGGAGACGAACATCAGGGCGACGGGGAAGGAGAGCATCTCCACCTCGGGGTTGCCAGCCCTATAGCTGACAACACCCCCCAGAATGGCCTCCGAGACCCGTTCAAAGCCCCTATCAACGACGCCTCTGAGGCCAGCTAACTCCTCGAGTCTGAGGCCGAGAGCCCCGACAACCTCCACAGCCCTATGTAGGAAGGGATACTTAGCCTCCAAAACCCCAATCAAATCGATCCACCGATTGAGGCCTCTCAAAGACCATAAGCCATATCCTTAATAAAAGCGGCCAGATATATGTTGAAAGGCCCCGGTAGCTCAGATGGTCAGAGCGGCAGCCTCGTAAGCTGTTGGCCGCGGGTTCAAATCCCGCCCGGGGCTTTAAACATCCTTATATGGGCAACCTGAGTCAGCCTCTTCGCCTTCTCATATATCTCATCATCTGCTGTTATCAGTTTTGCATTATATTTTTTAGATATCTGGATATATGATGAGTCATAGAATGAAATTTTTAGTAAACGTGCAATCTTCATAGCTTCTTTAAAATCTTCATTTGATGGAGTCTTCACCGTTTCTCCAATAAGCCTTATCAGACTTTCAACTGCCCTTACAGCATCTTCAACACTTAATTGATCATTCTTATATATTGCATTTGAAACCTCATATAATATGAGTGGGGGTTCTTTTATGTCAAATAAACCCTCAATATAATTCCCCAGGATTTCTGCAGCCTTATCACTGTATTCTTCTTTGTTATACCATTTTGCTACGACACTTGCATCCAGAACTATCATCCCCATTTTATCTACCTCTATCTTCTCTACCTCTATCTTCTCTAATGGCCTTAACGCTGTTAAATACTCCGTATTTAGTTTTATTTCTGATTTCGTCTGCTATCTTAGCTGCCTCCGATAATTCATACTTCCTTATAGTCTCCTCCACGGTCTTCCTCAGAATCTCGCTCCAATTTATTTTGCATCTCCTCATCCGCTCCTTAAGCTCCCGAGGCACACGGAAAGTGACGGTTTCGCTCATTATACATCCTTGTTTACATCAGCGTAACACAATATATGTGTTATGATTCTGTGTTTCCACCCTCAGCCTCGCCTCTCGAAAACCTGATCATGGAGGGTCTCAGGGCCTTCCGCTCATAGGCTGAGGGCGGTAAATACCCTTTTAAGAGTTGCCTTCTTATTTTTTAGTGTTATGTCGGATTTGGAGCTTTTGAGGAGGACGCTGGCCCCACCCTTCAGGATCAAGGTCGTGGAGGCTATTAGGATTCCAAGCAGGGAGGAGAGGGAGAGGATTCTCAAGGAGGCCCATTATTCACCTTTCAGGATTAGGTCGGAGGATGTCTACATCGACCTGTTAACGGATAGCGGGACGGCCGCCATGAGCGATGAGCAGTGGGCCGCCATGATGAGGGGTGATGAGGCCTATGTAGGCTCTAAAAACTATTATAGGTTTGAGGAGGCCGTCAGGGAGATTACTGGATTCGAGCATGTCATCCCAACCCATCAGGGGAGGGCCGCTGAGAACGTCCTCTTCGGCGCCCTGATAAAGCCTGGAGACATCATCCCTGGGAACACCCACTTCGACACAACGAGGGCCCACATCGCCGATAAGGGTGGGAAGCCGATAGACCTCATAGGGGAGTGGCTCTGGGACTTCGATCATGAATACCCCTTCAGGGGCAACCTAGACCCGGCGAGACTTGAATATGTGCTGAGGAAGTATCACGACAAGATACCCTTCATACTGCTTACTGGTGTGAACAACGTCGCAGCCTCCTCACCCATCTCGATGGAGAACATCAGGGAGACAAGGGAGCTAGCTGAGAGATATGACATCCCAATATTCTTCGACGCCTGCAGATTCTTCGAGAACTGCTACCTCATAAAGATGAGGGAGGCAGGCTATGGGGGGAAGTCGGTTGCCGAGATCGTCAGGGAGGCCCTCAGCTACGCCGATGGATGCTACATGAGCTGTAAGAAGGATGCCCTCGTCAACATAGGGGGCTTCATCGCCTTGGGAGATGAGAAGCTGGCGGAGCGATGTAAGGAGAGGCTGGTCCTCTACGAGGGCTTCCCAACCTACGGTGGACTCGCCAGGAGAGACCTGGAGGCCATCGCCATAGGCCTAAGGGAGGGGCTTGATGAGAGATATCTGGAGTGGAGGGTCCGGCAGGTCGCCTATCTCGGAGAGCTGCTGGAGAGGGCTGGGGCAAGGGTTATAAAGCCGACGGGCGGCTCGGGAGTCTTCCTCGACGTCTACTCGGTTTACCCCCATCTATCTGAGAAGGAGCTTCCAGGGGTGGCCGCCTTCGCCGATATGTATCTGGAGGGGGCTGTGAGGATCGTCGGCGCCCCCTTCCCCGTAGACTTCGTAGACCTCGATAGGGGGGAGGTGGAGAGGCGCACCTTCGAGTTCGTGAGGTTCGCCATACCCAGGAGGGCGTTGACGAAGGCCCACATGGAGTATGTCGGAGCAGTCATGGAGAGGGTTGTGGAGAGGGCTCACCTCAACAAGGGCTTCAGGGTTGTCTACTGGCCTGAGATTCTAGGCCACTTCTTCGCCAGATATGAGCCGATTAGTTGAAGGGTCATAGACGCCTAGACCAGAGCTTGAGGTGGTAGAGCCAGAGGCCTATGAGATGTAGGAGCAGGGATGAGGCTACGATATATATTGCATGCAGCCTCGTTAGTGGGTTGTAGCCAGCATAGCGTCTTCCAAGTATTAGGTAGATGATGGCTGAGATCGAGGTTGAAGGCGGATAGAGTTTTGAGAATATCTTTAGGCCTTTTGGGAGCATTTGATATGGGGCGAAGACCCCGCTGACGGCTGATGTGATCACAGCTACGCCGACGCCTATGCTTACGGCTGAGTGTGCACTCCCAGCTATGGAGCCTATGATGAGGCCCACTCCCCCAGAGGAGAGGAGTAGGAGGAGAGCTACACCGAGGGCCTTGATGAGGGCTATGCCTCTAACCTCATATCTGGAGCCGAGGACCATGCCTACGGCGAGGACGATGAGCGATGAGACCACGGAGAATAGCAGCAGGGCGAGGAGCCTCCCCACGGCGTCCTCCCACGCCTTTATAGGTGTGGAGGCGAACTTCCTGTAGACGCCTCGCTCCCTGTCTCCAGCTATCGACGCCGGGAGATTCGCCATGCCGGCGAGCATTACGGCGAATCCCATCATCTGAAGCGTCATCGATGCCTTAACCCTCGGGAGTAGGGGCTTTGGGATGCCCTGGGTGAAGATTAGGCGGTCGAGGACAACCCATAGGGCTGGCCAGGCGATCGTCCAGAAGAGCTCCCCGATGTGGGTTGCCAGCAGTATTGTTCGACCACGCCCCTTAACCTCCTCCAGCAGCCAGCCCATCACAATCCTCCTCATCGAGGGGTCGAGCCCCCCCCACTCGGCTCGTCAAGGATGAGGAGGGGTTTATCGCCGAGGAGGGCTGTCGCCAACTCAAGGCAGCGTCGCATCCCCCTAGAATAGGTGGAGACCCGTCGATGAGCCGCCTCATCGAGGCCGACCCTCCGCAGGAGCTCCTTTGCGAGGGGCCTCGCCTCTGATCGAGGTATGCCTAGGAGAGCGGCGTAGAAGATGAGGTTCTCAAAGCCTGTGAGATTCTGGGATATAGTTGATGAGCCTCCTAACCTCATCGGCCTCCTCGACGACGTCGTAACCCATCACCTTTATGGCGCCGCCCGTCGGCCTATTCACGGTGGCTATCATCGATAATAGGGTGCTCTTCCCACTTCCATTAGGCCCCATGATCGCGTAGAGCATGCCCCTATCGACGGTGAGGGAGACGCCATCGACGGCGGTGACATCTCCATAGCGTTTACTGACATCTTTAACCTCAACAGCGTGCATGCCAACTATACCACTCCCCCCACCAGCTATTTAAGATTAGTTTCGATGAAGATCAGCCGATGGTGAGGAGGCCACGTCTATCGAGGAGGTAGAGGATGAGGCAGCTTATCGCCATCTCCGGTAGGATGTAGCTGCCATTATAGACAGCCGAGTAGACTATGGGACTCATACCCTCGGGGGCATACATCCAGAAGAATAGGACTCCACTGATGAAGTGGGAGATGAATCGAGCCGCCAGGGCTGCGGCGACGCCTAGGAGGGGGCGCTCCCTGAAGAGGGCTGCTATCCCGAGGAGACCAAAGGCGAGGGGATAGTCGAGGAACATGCCTAGGGGGTGGTAAACCCAGCCGTCCAACACCATTCTGGCGAGGCCGAAGACGGCGCCTCCAAAGACCCCAACCCTCAAACCCCATCTAAAGGCCAGAAGCAGTATTGGAACCATGCTTCCCAGGGTTATGGAGCCCCCATAGGGGAGCTGATACATCTTGAGATAGCTGAGGACGAGAGATAAGGCGACGAACATTGAGGTCTCAGCCAGAAGTCTAACCCTTCTAGTTTCCATCCAAAATAGGGATAAGGAATTTATATAAAAACCTTATTAGCTCCCGCCTCCATACAGCGCCGGATGCGTGATATCCTCCTCCTTATCGATGTAGGTCAATCTCAGCCTGCAACGTGGATCGACTAGAAGCTTCGGCCTCCCCAAAGCCTCGATCCTGAAGAGCGTCGACTTATACCAGTCGATTCCAGGGTTCTCCCCAACGGGGAAGCGAAGCCTCTTAACGAAGACCTCATAGCTGACATCCTCGAACCTAGTGGGGTAATAGGAGAAGTCCGCTATCACATCGGTTATGGCGAAGTTCATCCTCGTTACCAAAGCCTCAATACGCCTCCACTTCTCAATGGATGCCTCAGCCCTGGTTAAGCCGAAGTATCCGATGCCTCCCTCCCCGAGGCAGGCGGTCCCCCTCAGGATGAAGGCCCTTAGACCCAGCCATGTCTCCAGAGGCTCCGATGAGAAGAGGTCGAAGGCTCCGATGAGCTCCTCTGGGAGCGGCTCAGCGACATCATATCTCATGAACTCTATGTCCAGCCCCCGCTCATCGGCGATCTCGGAGATTAGGTCTCCAAGGCGTTCATCGATGTCCAAGACCAAAACCCGCTTGGGGAGGCCGCTCATCGATAGGGCGACGCTGAGGAGGTCATCATCACCTATGAGAACCACCTCGCTCCTCCATAGGTCGCCGTAGTAGTGCATCAATGCAACCCTGGCGACGACGTCGTATTCACGCATATAGCCCTGGAAATATCCAGGGTGGGGGTGGGGACGCTTCCTGGTTGCCTCCCTGAACTCCTCTAGGAGATCCTTGAAGGCGTCGTCGAGGATGATGTGCCTCCCCAAACAGGTGGGGCAGAGCCTAGGCCTGTAGCGTAGATAGTTCTCGTCGACTAGGGTGCGCCCCTTCTCGGTTAGGGTTATGCCCTCCTCATCGGCTTTGATCAATCCCTCATCATACATGGAGTTGAGTTCGTCGAGGATATCCCGCAGGAGGTGTTGATGCCTCTCCAGGAGCTCCCAGAGGCTCCGCTTAGAGTGGGCAAGCTCGTGGAGTAATAGGCTCCTTAACCTTCTCATAGAGATCCCTCTTCAAAACCTTCTTCTCAACCACTTCCGGCTTGAGCTCCTCGATGAGTATCTCATAGGCCTTGAGGGCGCTCTCATCGTCTCCACAGGCGAAGATGTCGAGGGCGACGTATCCATACTCAGGCCAGGTGTGGACGCTTAGATGGGATTCACGGAGAAGATAGACGGCGGAGACGCCGTAGGGTTCAAACTGGTGGAAGCTGGCTGTGATGGTGTTCAGCCCCGACTCCCTGACGGCCTTCTCGAGGATGTCCTTAACCGGCTTAACACGGGATATCCTCTCCGGCCTTACGCCGAGTAGGTCGACGATCAGATGGATGCCCATCTTGAACACCCACCCTCATCCCCTCCTTTTTAGGGAGAATGACTTCGGAATGGTAAAATTTAATCTTTCTGTTGGAGGGCAACCCCTTTAGGATATGGATGATAGTTAATCTCGATGAGGCCTCCCTGCGAGGTTGTGGTGAGGAGGGTTCTACCCCTACTCAGAGCCCTCGTGGCGAGGGAGCTCATGGAGCGGCATGGATGGAGGCAGAGGAGGATCGCCGAGGCCCTCGGGGTGACGCAGCCGGCTGTCAGCACCTATCTCTCACTTCTGGAGAGGGGGGAGACCCCTCCGGAGGGTTTGGAGGAGACTGCCGTGAGGATCGCCGATGGCCTCGCATCTGGAGGTCTAACGCTCTCAGATTCAATTATGGAGGTCTGCAGCCTATGTATCAACCTTAGATCTGGAGGGCCCATCTGCTCGATGCATAAGGGGGAGATCCCCCTTCTGAGGGAGGAGAGATGTGACATCTGCCTCAAACTCTTCACGGCTGAGAGGGAGCGCATCGAGGAGAGGGAGAGGGTTCTGAGGGAGATGCGTAGGGCGATGGAGCTGATAGAAGGCTGTGAGGGCTTCATCCGCATAATGCCTGAGGTTAGGGTGAACCTCGTCATGGCCCTCCCAGATGCGAAGTCGATCAACGACGTGGCGGGAATCCCAGGCCGAATAGTGGAGGTGAGGGGGAGAGCCCGAGCCTTCATGGAGCCAGAATTCGGCTCCTCGAGGCATATGGCGAGAGTCCTCCTAACGGCTATGGAGATAGACAGCTCGGTGAGGGCGGCCATGAACATCAAATACGATGAGGCGATACATCAAGCCCTCGAACATATGGGCCTGACGATAGGATGCTTTGAGAGGGGGAAGCTCCCGAGGGAGGGGGAGCCATCGGCAGCCCTCGGGGTGAGACTGGTGGCTGAGAGGCTTGGAAGACTGCCTGAGGCGATCGTCGATAAGGGGGGATACGGAATAGAGCCGGTCACCTACCTCTTCGGATCAACCGCAACGGAAGTGGCTCGGAGAGCCATAAAGGTGGTGGAGGAGCTCCAGGGGGAGGTGGAGCCTAATCGATAGGAGATGGGCTCAGGCTTATATAGCGAGGGGTTTTATTTGAGGGCGAAGGGTGATGCCCCTCCCCCTTGAGCTTTGGCTCAGCCTCGGCGCCATCGCCGTCGCCGCCGCCTCCATCCTCCTCTTCATCAAGGCCTCTGGAGGCGTGAAGAGAGGTGAGGAGGAAGCTCCCATTCCATCTCCCATGGGGATCGGGGTTGGAGACGTTGGGAAGCTTGGGAGGGGCGACGTGGAGAAGGCTCGGAGGGAGCTGAGAATCCTCAACCTCAAGCGGGAGATTCTCAGCATGGCCATTAAACGACTCTTCGAGGCGGAGGATGAGGGCGAGATCACGAGGGAGGAGCGGATCAGGCTCTCAAAGGATTATGAGGAGGAGCTTAAACGGGTGAATGAGCGCATCAGGAGGGCGGAGCTCATCGTCACCCTCCATCAACTCGAGGCCCTTAGAGATGACATCAAGAGACGCTTCGACGAGCTTCTCGGCCAGACGCAGGCGAGGATCGACGCCATACTACGGGAGCTTAAGCTGGAGAGGGTGGAGGAGAAGCCTAAGCTACCGGCGAGGAGGGTGAGACGCAAGCCCAAGGAGGAGAAGCCGAAGAGGGAGGTGAAGGAGAAGCCGCCTGAAGCAGGGGTGGAGGAGAGGCTTGAGGAGCTGAGGAGGGAGATCCTAAAGGAGCTGGAGGAGCTCGAGAGATTGGAATTGGAGCAGTGAAATCCTTGACCTGGGTTGAGGACGCTAAGCGAAGGGCCGCTGAGGAGGCTGTGAAGCATGTGGAGGATGGACAGGTCATAGGCCTCGGAAGCGGGAGCACAGCCGCCTACGCCATAAGACTGCTGGGTGAGAGACTTCGTGGAGGGGAGCTTAGAGAGATTCTGGGCATACCCACAAGCCTCCAGGCGGCCTCAGAGGCCGTTGAGGCTGGAATCCCCCTGACGACGCTGGAGGAGCATCCCGTCGTCGACGTCTCCATAGATGGTGCAGACCAGCTGGATGCGAGGCTGAACCTCATCAAGGGTGGGGGCGGAGCACTGCTGAGGGAGAAGATCGTCGCCTCCTGCTCGAAGCTCTACATCATCGTCGCAGATGAGAGGAAGCTGGCGAGGAGGCTCGGGGAGAACTGCCCCATACCCCTCGAGGTTCACCCCATGGCTGTGAAGCCTATAACGATGAGGTTGGAGGAGCTTGGAGCCAAGGCATCCCTTAGGATGGCTCGGGGGAAGGTGGGCCCGGTGGTGACCGATAACGGGAACCTCATCATAGACGCAGACTTCGGGCCGGTTGAGAATCCTGAGGAGCTTGATAGGAGGCTTAGGATGATTCCAGGGGTTCTGGAGACGGGGCTATTCCTCGGCTACGCCAATTTGGCTTACATAGGGACGAGAAGCGGATTGAGGCGGATTGAAGGCCAACGAAGGAGGTAGAGACGCATCGATTATGGGGCGTAGGCGATGAGAAGCGTCTTCACCAAGTCCGGCCTCTCGATGACTGTTCCAAGTATCTTGAAGAAGAGGTTTTCAGTCATCTCCCTGTCGCTGGAGGCCATGAGGGAGACGGTTCCATCCTCCATCTCCCCGAAGAGGAAGCTCTGGGGGCTTCCATAGGCCCTGGCGGCGGCATCCTCGAAGACGATGATGAGGAGGAAGAAGGCGAGGCCCATCATGTCCTCCCCCTCAGGCGATGTCAAGGCCTCGAGTATGTCTCCTGCGACGTAGTGTTCATTCTCCTCCAGTAGTTTCCTCAATAGCTGTAGGAATTCGCCCCGAAGGTTTAGGGGCTCCCTGAGGCTGTATAGGGTGAGGCTGCGGGAGGCCTCACCGGCTGATAGGGAGGCGTTCCACCTCCCCTCCATGTCGACGAACTCCGTCATGGGATCAGCTCTTTGCCTTGAAGGGGAACGCTCCCCCTTATAAAGTGGTCGATTCCGCTGAGGGTCTATAGCGTCGACGCCCCTCCTCATCCTTAAAGGAGTCTATGAGACCCTTCTCGAAGAGGTATCGGAGAATCCTGAAGGCCCTCTTCTCACTTATGTTTAGGGCCTCAGCCACCTCGCTTAGGGTTAGAGGCCTCTCCGATAGGAGCTCTAAGGCTCTCCTCCTCAGCTTGGCCGACATATCAATCTATATCAGGGCTTCAGGCAGGATAGAAGATTTACGAGTAATGATTTATAATGGGGGAGGGGAGTCTTAGAGACCTATATGAGGCGGGCTGGGGTCTACGCCATAGCCTGGTCTCATGGGGCTATGCATGCCTATCTTGTTCTGCTCCCCGCCCTTGCGCCGCTTATCAAAGCGGAGGTAGGCGGCTACGCAATCCTTGGATTGCTCATCTCCCTCGTCTTCCTCTTCTACGGATGGGGAAGCCTCCCCGTCGGCATAATGGCTGACAGGTCTCAGAAGAGGTTGATGATCGCAGCCTCCATGCTCCTCTGCGGATCCTCCTCACTCCTCATAGCCATAGCCAACTCGCTTCCCCTGCTGGGGGCGGGTCTCATCCTCCTCGGCCTCGGAGCCAGCCTATACCACCCCCCAGGCTACGCAGCCATAGCCCTATACACCACGGAGACGAGGGGGAGATACATGGGGATCCAGGGCCTCGGAGGACTCGTTGGGATGGCTTTATCCTATATCACGGCCACATCCATCGGCTCCATGATGGGTTGGAGAATCCCCTTCCTCCTCTGGGGCCTGGTTGGCATCGCCATGGGCATAATGGATCTCCTCCTCATCTCCGAGCCTGAGGGGGGAGCTCAAGGAGATGAGGGTCATAGGGAGTGGATCTCGCTGAGCGTCGGGGTTAGGAGGCTCATCATAGTCTTCGCCATCATCATCCTCAGCGGAGCCCTATGGAGCGGCGTATCCAGCTTCCTTTTGGCATATATCAGCGAGGTGAAGGGGGTTCAACTCCTCATCGCCGGAGGACTCTCCACCATCAGCTACACCGTCGGCTCCATAGCGCAGTTAATCGGCGGCGAGCTCTCGGATAGGATTGGGAGGAGGATCGTCATCCTCATAGGCTTCGCAGCCTACTCGCTGCTCCTCTTCACCCTGACGAAGGCTCCGGGATCGCTGCCCCTGATGCTGCTCCTCCTAATCCTCCTCGGCTTCTCCTTCTACCTAACCCAGTCGCCGATAAACGCCCTCCTCGGAGATGTCTCCCCACGTAGAACCGTCGGCGCCACCTACGGCTTCAACTTCGCCGTGAAATATGGCATAGGGAGCTTCACACCGGCCCTGGCTGGATACCTAACGGCGAGATACTCTATGGACTATGCCTTCTACCTCTTCTCCCTCATCTCCCTCGCCGCCTTCCTCCTCAGCCTCCTAATCGGGGAGGAGAGCTGAGACAACTCCCTCAAGGGCCTCGGCGAACCTCGTTTCAAGCAGGGCCTCAGCGTCGCCTAAGGCCTCCTCCAACCCTGGATCGAAGGGTATTGAGCCGAGATATCTGAGGGAGAGGGCCTCCACCTCACCTCTAATCGGCTTCGAGGACTCCATCACCATGTTCTCGACGACTCCGATGATGCGTCGATCCAGATGTCTCAACAGCTCTATTAGGCGTCTAACGGTCTGGAAGGCAACCCTCGAAGGCGTGGTGACTATCAGGAACTCCATCCCTGGGATCAGCCTCAAGAGTTCGAGGGTGGCATCCCCAAGGCCTGGCGGCATATCCACGATGAGATGGTTGAGCCTCCCCCACCTGGTGATGGAGAGGAGCTCCACGATCGCGTTGGATATGTCCACCCCCCTCAGCGGAGTCGGCCTCCCACCAGTGTAGTATATCAGCGACATATACTCCAGGCCGTTGACCTCAGGTGGGATCAGCCCCCTCTCCTCCTCAGGCATGGCGTCGCCTACGCCGAGGATTATGTGTGTGGCTGGGCAGGTGAAGTCGAGGTCGAGCAGCCCCACCTTGAGGCCTCTCCTGGAGAGGAGGAGGGCCAGCGTGGAGGCGACGACGCTCTTCCCTACGCCCCCCTTACCGCTGCAGACGGCGATGATGCGGTCTATGGTTGAGAGCCTTCGATCTATGAGCTCCAACCTTGGG
>Ga0190286_1000123_pt1 | contig 39575 bp, 42 predicted proteins | sample 48691834_MG_FD_183241 | JGI IMG/M metagenome (GOLD analysis project Ga0190286, IMG submission 183241) | Hydrothermal vent microbial mat bacterial communities from Southern Trench, Guaymas Basin, Mexico - 4869-18-3-4_MG | ecosystem: Environmental > Aquatic > Marine > Hydrothermal vents >... | reverse complement strand
GGGGAGTCGTGGAGATGTTTAGACGTGAGGGGCGGGAGGGCTTCCTATGGGGTGAGACCAGGATAAGAGGCTTAGGCGAATACGCTGGGAAGCGGATGCGGATATGGTTTAAGAATGAGAACCTCATCTCCTGGCTCGACGGGAAGCCCTACGTCACCTGTCCAGACCTCATAACCATCCTCGACCCGGAGAGGGGCTACGCCCTCTCAAACTTCACCGATGAGATCAACCCTGGCAGGGAGGTCGCCGTCATCGCCATCAAGGCTCCGGAGATATGGAGAACGGATCGAGGCTTGGAGCTCCTATCGCCGAGATACTTCGGCTTCGACATCCCCTATAGGCCGATGGAGGAGATTCTATCCGAGGCCTAAAGAACCCTGATGACACCCCTCCGAGGCTCGAATATCCATCCATTATACCTCAGCTCCTCTATGATTCTTTCAAGCTCGGGGTCGCTTAGATTGAACTCGCCTCTCAGGAGCTCCCTGAACTCCTCCTCCCTGAAGGTCTGACCGCTTAGGCCTCCGACGAAGTCGAGGATGCTCCTCTTCTCGCTTATCGGCATAGCCGTCGACGGCGGAGTCGGCTCAACAACCCTCGGAGCCTCCATGGGCCTCTCAACGGCCTCCAACTCCTCAAACTCGAAGAGGCCTCGACGCTTACGCATACGACGCTCCTCAACGGCCTCAAGGTGGCGTTGATACTCCCTCCTCGCCAATTCGTATAGGCTTCGTATTTTACCCGGTATGTCGAGGCCTACGAGGACACCTACGATGGAGACCCAGGGTGAGCGCTCTATCGGGTAGATGCCGAGGATGATGTCTCTACCTATGAGGGTGTCCTTGAAGCATCGCCTAACCCTATCAACCTGGAGCGTGGTGAAGAGGCGGCTGGGGCCCTCGATGCCGAAGATGGCTCCAACAGCAGTCCTGGTGTCGACATCGGCGAAGAGGCTGCTATTCCAGGTGTCCACCAGCGTCGATGACAGGTCTTCAACCTCATCCGATCTGGCTTTGTAGTTGGAGAGGGTTGCGAAGCCCTCATATCTGAAGATCGTCGAAAGCTCCGACTCGTCTATTCGGTCAGCCCTACTCGGCATGTGGGCCAAATCGACGAGGTCGAGGAAGGTCTCGACGACAACCTTGTTCACAGCCTCATAGGCCTCGGTCAGCGTCTTATGCGGGTAGTGGGCCACAATCTTATCGTTGTCTATACATATCAAGGCCTTGAGGGCATCCTGCCTGTAGAGGAGGTCTAAGCCCCTTACGGCGTTTATCTTCGTCTTAACGCTCTCCCTCTCGAAGGGGAGTGTGGCGATGGCGATGCACTCCCCGCCGAGGTCTCCGATGATCTCAGCCACTATTGGGGCGATCCCAGAGCCCGATCCACCTCCCTCCCCGAGGGTCAGCAGAACTATATCGGTGTCTGGGGCCAGCAGCCTCCGGATCAGCTCCTCTATATGGCCTCGGGCCTCTATGGCCGCCCTGCGGCCCTCCTCCCAGTCCCTTGCTGCACCCCTCCCGGAGCCTATGCAGAGCTTATTCCCCTCCGGGATGTTCGTATGCGTCAATAGGTCAGCCTTATCGGTGTTTATGGCGCAGACGTCGACGATGACCCCCTTCCTCGCCTTCGCCAGGGCCTTGAAGGAGTTGGCGATCTTACCTCCGCAGTGCCCCAATCCTATTGTGAGAAACCTCATGCTCAAGTTATGAGGGGTGATGAGAATTAAAAAGTATCATCACCAAGCCGACCTCGTCGGCGGGACATCTATCTACGCCTCTCCAACTCCCTCAGCTCAAGCCTCTTGAAGAGGCTTCTAAGCTGCCTCTTCATCCTTCTGCTATCCCTGCTTAGGCCGAGGTAATCTGCGAACTCAGGCGTCGTCCTCACAATGGTCTTACGCCCCTGGCGTTCACGGGTGATGAGGCCCATCTCCTCCAGCATCCGTAGATGCCTGTAGGCGTGGCTCCCCCTCGCCTCTATGATACGCCTCTGCTCTATCGGCTGGTAGAGGGCGATGAAGGATAAAGTCCTCAGGGGTCCACGGGTCAGCAGGGGTTTAGGGCTGAATCCCTTAGCCACCCGTGAGTATTCCATCCTCAACTGAAGGACGGCTCTCCCACCAGGGAGAAGCCTAACCTCCAGGGGGCTACCGGAGCTTTTATACTCCTCTGCGAGCATCCTCACTAGTTTAGCCACCTCCTCCTCTGAGTTGAGCTTCAGATATTCGCAGAGCTCCGTGAGGGTTAGAGGCCTCCCAGCGGCGTATAGAATCGCCTCAAGCTCTGCGAGTTTACTCATCTCCTCAGCTCCTCCATATGCCTAATGCTCCGCTGGATGTGTTCCCTTGAGGCTATGTCGCTTCTATGCCACAGCGCCCCACCCCTTATGGCTTTGACGCCCCTGAGGCTGATCTCCCTCGCCTCCTCTATCGAGTCCCCTATGCCTACGACGCAGACGGCTCTCGACCTGAGGGCGTAGACGCCATCCTCCCTCAGCTCCATCGATGCTGGGTAAATCCTCATCCGATCTCCGTAGCGCCTCATCAACCTATAGGCCTCCGAGAGGTCTACGGGGCCTCCAATCTCCCCACGTCTAACCCGTTCTGGGTAGACCTCCTCGAAGCCTCCATAGTTGGGCGGAACCTTATAGATGACCACCGAGGCCTCCCGCTCCACCTCCACCCTTGTTAGGTTGCCCTCCAACATCCTGTAGCAGACATCAACGAAGTCGTCCCTAAGCAGGGGGAGTATGTTGATGATCTCTGGGTCTCCAGGCCTGCTGTTATTCTCCAATATCTTCGGCCCCTCAGCCGTGTGGATGAAGGCCATGTAGAAGGGTATTCCAAGGAGCTCCGGGTTTCGGCCCTCACCCCGTAGATGCCTGAAGAGCCTCTCGACAAGCCTCCGCTCCCGCTCCCAATCCTCAGGAGTCATGTAGGGGAGTATGTCCCCCACATCCTTATAGGAGCCCATCCCACCGGTGTTTGGGCCTCTATCACCGTCGAAGGCTCGCTTATAGTCTCTGGTCTCCGGAAGTGGAACGAGGCGTCGGCCGTCGCAGAAGGCTTGGAAGCTGGACTCCTCACCCTCAAGCTTCTCCTCCACGATTACGGGGCCATGCCTCAAGTTGGCGTAGAAGTGCTCAAATATCCCCTCACGAGTTGTGAAGTGGTCTCCCCAGACACCTACACCCTTACCGGCTGCCGGCGCATCGGGCTTCACCGCCACCCTGTTGTCGAGTTCATCAAGCCAGGCCTCAAGGTCTCTGCGCAGAGCCTCGTCGCTTGGATACTCAGCCCTGTCGAAGACCTTGAATCTGGGATTCACCTCTGGGATGACCTCCTGGAAGAGTCTACGCTGAGCAACCTTACTCCCCTCCAGGGCGTATCTCTTTGTGGGGCAGATAACCGGTATCTTCAGCCTCCCCTCAAGGAGGTCTCTTATGCCGTTGATGATGGGCTTCTCAGGGCCTACGATCCCGAAATCTATTCGATGTCGATGCCTCTCAGCGAAGCGTAGAATCTTCTCCACATCCAAATCTGGGATGACGACATGCTCCACAGCCCTCTCAACGTTGAAGGGGTTACGCTGTCTATCAGCTATGTAAAGCTCGACCTCGTATTCCCTGCTCCTCTTGAAGGCGTCTATCATCGCTGCGGCCCTCGCACCATAGGAGACCACGAGAATGCCGACCCGCTCCATCGACGATCATTCCCCCATGGAGGCCTTTAAACTTCCGAGGGTCATCGGGGAACCCCTTTTATAGGCTGGATGCATTACATTCAACCCCATATGATTAGGGCCATACTCTTCGACTGCTGGGGAACCATCCTCCATGCGCCGAGGCTGATGACGAGGGATTCAGCCATGGAGGCCTTCCATAGAAACCTCATGGAGCTGGGCTATGAGGTTGACTTCAAAAATTTCCGAGAGGCATATCTCAGGGAGGCTGAGCGTCAGCATAGGGAAGCCGACAGCGACTATAGGGAGCTGGACTACGCTGAGAGGGTGAGGAGGGTTCTCGAAGCCATAGGCCTTGAGGGGGATGCGAAGAGGCTGTCTGAGGAGATTTGGAGGCGCTACCTCGATGAATGGCCGAGGCGGAGCAGATTAGACCCTGAGGCTCCAGGGCTTCTGAGGGGGCTTAGGGCATCCTATAGGCTGGCGCTGGTGACAAACTTCCCAGACCTATCCACAGCCCACAGGGTGTTTGACACCCTCAACCTATGGGAATACTTCGACGCAGTGGTGGTCTCAGCCGAGGTTGGATATAGGAAGCCGAGCCCCATCATCTTCCAGAAAGCCCTTGAAATGCTGGGGGTGAGGCCCCAGGAGGCCGTTATGGTGGGAGATACCCTTGAGGCTGACGTAGAGGGGGCGAAGAGCCTCGGCATAAAAACAATCCTCATAAACCCAGAGAGGGCGAGGAGAGATGAGAAGCCAGAGGGAGCTGACGCCATCATCAAATCTCTAAGAGAGTTGGAGAAGGCTCTGGAGGATTTAGTTGGATAAAGGGTTTAAGTGATGGCGGGTTAGAGATGGATATGGAGCTCTCGGAGATCATGGAGAGATTGAGGATGGGGATAAGGGAGGGAGCTCACCCCTCACAGGTGGAGGGAATCTTGGAGATGCTTAGGCAGCTGACAGAGGGATGTGAAATCCCTCCCCTTGAGAGGATTAGGAGCATCACATCGAGGATTCCCATCTCGACGACGGAGACTTTAACCTCCGGAACCAATAACTAAAATTGGTGAGTATTTGACCCTTGGTATATGGCGATTCTCAGACCGCCTCCCACCCGTCTCGGAGGATTGTAGGGTGACCCTCGGCGAGGGTGACACCCCCCTAATAAGGTTGAGGGGACTCGACATCTGGGTTAAGGTCGACTACGTGAATCCCACGGGGAGCTTCAAGGATCGAGGTGTCGCCTACCTCACCTCAAAGCTATTGGAGGAGGGTGTTAAGCGGGTTGTCATCGACTCCTCTGGGAACGCCGCCGTCTCAACGGCAGCCTACTGCTCCAGAGCCGGGATAGGGCATTTGGCTGTTATGCCTCAGTATGCCCATAGGGAGAAGAAGGCTGAGGTTCTGTGGCATGGCTCCCGCATCGTCGAGGCTCCTGACCGAGATTCAGCTCGGGTTTACGCCCGCAGGATTGCGGAGGAGCTTGGCATCAGATACATCGGATTCGCCCTCGAACCAGATGCCGTTCCAGGGTTTGAGACCGTCGTCTACGAGATCGAGGAGGAGCTCCATCCAGATGCCATCTTCATCCCGACTGGGAGCGCCACAAACCTCGTAGCGATAGGCAGAGCCTATTTGAAGCTGGAGAAACAGGGCGAGATCGAAGGCCTGCCACAGCTCCACTGCGTCCAGTCAGCCGCCTGCGCCCCCATAGCTGGGGAGTTCGTCGACTACAAGCCGATAGATTCGACGCTGGCTGAGGGCGTCATCGTTCCGCATACTGAACGTAAGGGGGAGGCCATAAGGCTCGTAGAGGAGACCGATGGAACAGGATGGGTTGTCGACGACGATGAGATATATAGGGCCCTGGAGCTCCTCGCCGTGAACGGCGTCTACGCCTCCCCGACTGGGGCCGTCGCCGTGGCCGGTGCCTTAAAGGCTGGGTTGAGGGGGAGGCGAGTCGTATGCATCGTAACGGGAAGCGGCTTGAAGGCGAACCTGATGCCGAGGGGCTTTGAAACCCGAATCGTCAGGGTCGGAGACGAGGAGGAGCTTGAGAGGCTTATCGAGGAGCATCGACTCTAATCCAGATATCTTAGGAGCTCTCCGAGGCTTTCGATGACCTGGCAGTCCTCCTCCAGCAGCCTGCGACTCCATTCGCTTTCGGTGAGTAGGCCGAGGAAGTGGACTCCGGCTCTCCTCGCCGCCTCGAGGTCTGTGGTCGTATCCCCTATATAGAGGGCCTTAGATGGCTCCACCCTCAACAGTTTTATCACGGCGAGTAGATGCCTCGGATCCGGCTTCGGATGTGGCACATCATCCCTCGCCAGGAGAACGTCTATGTAACGTCTTAGGCCTACCCGTTCAAGGCTTCTCTCAGCGTAGAGTCTACAGCTCCTCGTCGCCACACCTATCTTCAGGCCCCTAATCCTCAGCGCCCTGAGAACCTCTGGGGCCTCCGGATTCACCCTCACCAATGGGAGGGCTTCGATCTCTATCCGGCTGAGGGCCTCATCTATGCGTCTCATCAGCCTCCTCCAATCGGCTTCGCTGCTTCCCCGCTCCATGTATCTTCGATGGGCAATGTTGAGCATCTCCCAGATCTTAAGATCCTCAAACCCCTCCAGCTTCACTCCCGCTTCCCTCAGCAGTCCCCTTATGGCCTCCCTCATTCTCTGATAGTCGAGCCTTGAATCTATGAGGACTCCATCGAGGTCGAAGACTACGGCCTCAAACCCCATTATAGAAGGAGTCGTCGACATCCCCTTAAATCATCAACCATATACACCTTAGAGTTGGCTTGCTCTACCTCGTCTTCACGACGGGGAGATGTAACCTCAGATGCATCTACTGCGGGGGAAGCTTCGACCCAGAGGTGGTGCCCTGGAGCGTCCAATATGATGTGGAAGACCTCAAGGGCGTCATGGAGGGAGACCCAGAACCCATAATAGGGTTCTACGGCGGTGAACCCCTCCTAAACGTCGAGTTCATCAAGAGGGTTATGGATGAGATTCCCGACGCCATATATCTCATCCAGACGAATGGCCTCCTCGTCGAGAGACTCGATGAGGCCTATTGGAGACGCTTCGACACGGTTCTCCTCTCCATCGACGGGAGGAGGGAGACAACGGATTACTATAGGGGGAGAGGAGTCTACGACAGGGTTCTCAGAGCTGCTAGATGGCTACGGGGGAGGGGCTTCAGGGGAGACCTGATAGCCAGGATGACCATCTCGGAGCGGAGTGAACCCTACGATGAGATAATCCATCTCCTCAGCCTCGACCTCTTCGACCATGTTCACTGGCAGCTCGACGCCGTCTGGAGTGATAGATGGAGAGACTTCAAGGGTTGGGCATGGCATAGATACCTCCCAGATATGGAGAGGCTGATAGAGCTGTGGATGAGGGAGGCTGAGAGGGGTAGGGTTCTTGGACTTGTCCCCATACTCGGAGTTTTGAGGGCAGCTATATTGGGTCGTCCCCTATCGAGGCCTCCCTGCGGCGCCGGATCGACGGCCCTCGCCATCTCAACAGACGGCAGAGTCCTCGCATGCCCCATAGCCGTCGAGGAATCATGGGCTGAGCTCGGAGACGTTAGGCACAGCACCTGGAGGGAGTGCATAGGCCGTACAGGTATAGGGGAGCCATGCACCAGCTGCAGATACGTCGACTACTGTGGGGGCCGATGCCTCTACGCATACAGGGAGCGCCTATGGGGTGAGGAGGGCTTCAAAACCCTCTGCAGAATCACAGCCACCACGGTAGACCTAATCCTCAGCATCAGACACCGAGTCCAGGAGCTCCTGAGGGAGGGCCGTATAGATTGGAGGAGCCTAAACTACCCACCCTACAACAACTCGACGGAGATTATTCCCTAATCCCTTTATATGATTGCTACCTCTTACCACCTGGTGGTAAAGATGGTTAAGAAGATCAGCATAAGCATACCGGAAGAGCTGTTAAGATTGCTTGATGAGGCTGCGGAGGAGGAGGGAGTCTCAAGGAGCCGCCTCATAGTTGAGGCCATCAGCAGCCACCTCGCTGGGCGCCGAGGGAGGCTGAGGGAGCCGAGAATCTATCCGACAGTTCTTTGGAAGCTTCGAGCCTATGGGGGGAGGAGGCTTCGATCCCCGAGGAGAGTTGGGAGGAGAATCGAGGATGAGTGGATCATCGAGGAGTATCAGGGTTCCATATGCACATGATGGCTTAGACGAGGATGGGGAGCGAATCCCAGATATCCCCATCCTATACATCGCACTCTGCTCGGAGAGGGGGAGGGCGAGGGGGCCGGCCATAGTGGATACGGGATTCGACGGAGGCATCTACCCAAACATAAAGGTCATCAAAATCCTGGAAGGGCTAAAACCCCTCAGAACTAAGAGGATAGAAAGCCCACTATACGAGCCGATAGAATGCGAGATATACAGCGTGGAGGCAGCCCTCCTCGATAGGGGAAGCGGACAACAAATCCCCCTCGGCACAGTCAACCTATACATCCCAACAGAGCCAGAATACCTCTCAAACGAAGTCCTAATAGGTAGAGAGATACTCAACAAACTCGATATAAGACTCAACGGCAGATGGACGGAGATAAAAACCAGATAGATTCAAATCCCACCACAAAAATATGATGAAGGGGGCCGGTAGATCAGGGGTACGATCGCCACCCTTGCAAGGTGGAGGTCGCGGGTTCAAAGCCCGCCCGGTCCACGGATGAAGGGTTTTTAGTGAAAGAATTAGGATTCGTTTGTCCTTCTGCTTGCTCTAAGGCCTTTATTGCTCGAATTAAAGCCCTTTCACAGACTTTTGAGAGATTTAAACCTAATTCTTTGGCCCTTCTTACAACATCTTCATCCATTGTAAGGTTAACTCTAACACGTCTCCCCATAAATACGCACATATACGCATATTTTATTGATTGGATTTAAGGTTTACTCTCTCAACAGGGTCGCCTACATAATCGCCAGTAATGAAATTTGACAACTCATAGAGGGGGTTTGATAGAACCCAGAATGGAGGAGAGGAAACTCTGGCTGAACCGTGGAGAAGGAATATTAGGGAGATCGATTTCAAGATGATACTAAAAGAGATGGAAGATAGCTTCACATTCATCTTATCACATAATCCAAGGTTCTCTGTCAATAACGAGACCACATCTAGGACATATCATCTCTCCTGTTTCATGGTCTTCTCTAGCGAGAACCAATTCTCCTTTATCTAGGCATTCTGGGCAGATTAATCCATCCTTATATCTACTCCAATTAGTTAAAAGCTCTCGTAAGCTTTGATTTGGTTTCGCCTTATATAACTGATCGATGATTTTCCGATCTTCATCTTCACTGCTGATAGTTCCGTATCTTCCCATTAACTCTATGCTTGGTCGGATTTGTTTGAGTATTCTCTTAGCCCAATCTCTAATCTCCTTAGGTGGTTCTCTAGTGATTTTTTCCCATTCTCTCTTGGTGGTTAAGAGTGGAAGCCATTCTGACATTATAGGCCAGTCAGGCGTTGGCCAGTTTGAAGGTAGATCAGATATAGGTGGCATCTCAGCCAGTTTGTCAGCGACTGTGACTAATCGATAGGGTTTACTACGTCCGACTCTTTCCCGTTTTACCAAGCCTCTTGATTCGAGATATTTGAGAGCCTTATGTACGGTACTTCGGCTTTTTAATCCTGTTGATTTCCAGTCCTTGAGACAAAGTGGCCCCTTTAGGAGGCGGTAGAATATACAGCGATAGGTTTTTGGTGATGAGTGCTTCGGCCTTCCCATCTTAGTCGTACTAAGAAATGAACACTTCAGTATAAGTTTGCCCCTATTATGAGGAATCAAACATGAGCAAACCAATAGTCTTCGCCCGTATGCGAAGGGAGGATGTAGAGCTGATTAAGAGGATCTGCGAGGCACGAGGAGAAGACGTCAGTGACTTTGTCCGTCGTGCAGTAAGGAGGGAGCTTGCTAGGTTAAGCTTCCTCTCAGAAGAGGAAAAGAAGGCCTTAGAGGTGGAATAATGAAGACGCAACGAAAAGGAAGATGGAATAAGGTAGGTAGAAGACAGAGCTCATCTAAGCTTCAGGAACTCTTTAAACTGGTTAAGCCTATCTCAGACTATCTATATGGCTATGAGCTAATTGCTCCAATCGTTATAGTGAATGCTCTTACAATAAACCTGAAGCTCAGACCAGATGAAGCTACTAATTCAACTCTTCTGATCTGCCCTAAAGGGCATGGTAAAACCACTCTTCTATATCATATCCTCCAGAAGTCTAACCCCCAGTGGTTTCCAAGGCTTCCTGATAAACTTTTTGAATCAGAGATCCTTAAAGAGCCAGATGAGATTTTCAGGCGTAAGGTCTGGGTGCAGGATGATCTTGTGACCACCTTTAGGGGAACCTCCACTAAGCAGAGGGAGCAGTTGATGGGCTTCCATAATGCATTCCTTACTAAGGGTGAATATGGGCGTAAGGGGAGGACAGTTCAAGGTAGGATAGTCTGCATCTATGGCATTGCCTCTGAGGCCTACAAGAAGCGGTATGCGAAGGAGATGTTTCACTCCACCTTTATGGATAGGTTTATGCCTATTATGTATCGATTTGATGAGGCTATCGAGAGGGAGTTATTGAAGGCCAAGCGGAAGAATAAGGGAAAAACTCCACCCCATGTGGAACTGCCATTCAAAGAGCAACCTATTGATGTACGAATTCCAAAGCGCTTCGAAGTCGAGATTGATGAGATGGCCATCGAACTTTCCACCGACGGCATAATGACGGCTCTAAGGGCTCAAACATATATCCAGAATTTCCTTAGGTCTTGTGCAGCAATCAATGAACGGGACGAGGTTTGCGAAGATGATATGAAGTTACTTCGTTTCCTTTGGCCTCTGCACTTCGGGGTTGACCTTGGCGATGTTGATATGCGGGTGAGAAGGATGATCTTTAGGGCTTCGATGAGAGGTCAGACGCTAACTGGTCGCAAGATTAAGGATAGAATGATAGCTAAAGATGTTTCTGAATCGGCTGTGAAGAAGGTGTTATCAAAATTGAGAAAGACGGGGGCGGTTTCTTATCGGAAAGTTTCAGGTTCAGGTTTAAGGAGCTATGACTACGAGTATTGGATTTAGGGATATGGCTTTGAAATAAGAGTAGAATTTAACGCTAGGATATGAACATCTATGTATAAAGAATATATTCATATCCTAAGGGTGTATTACCCTCTTTTACACCTTTGTCGAGACATTAGATAGGGAAGTCTCATAGATTATCGAAAGGTTATTAAACTTCAGTCGAGGGAAGAAGGAACAGCCTTCCTTATGTCTCGTTTTTCTCATATTTCATAATTATGTCTTTATTATTCATTATTTCATAGCGAAATATATGCTATTATTTTGAATTAGGCGAATATTTTAGTTATTTTTTGAGATATCTATAAAATTAAAGGGAAAAACCGAAAATAACACGTTTTTCGAACTTTGAGTCATTTAATTGCGTTATTTCTATTTGAATTAGTTGAGATATTGAATAAAGATATTTTGAGGTATTTCAATGAGAATGACGTAACTAGGCTAATTGTAGATAACACTAACATGGCCGTAGAGATCATCATTAATTCCGTCCATTTGACGATTTCAGCTATCGCGATACATCCAAGGCTTATCGTCCAGATTGCCAATTGTGTTTTAATGACTCTAAGGTTTATCTTCATCTTCTTGATGATGTAGAGAATTAATGCTGCTGGTGTGAAGTAAGTGATTCCTATCAATGAACTAGCTACCAACCCTGAAACCACGATAGCGAATTCTGCATTGAATCCTAACAGGGAGAAGGTGACTGCTGATAGATGTAGAATTCCAATCAATGGATATAGGAGGATCTTCATGATGTTGCGTAAAAGCTCATGGCTAGCTATAATCGAAGCCACAGCTGGGCTGAAGGAGTAATACCAGGCATTGAAGACGGTCATGAAGCATCCACCCGCAAAGGTGTTTAACACCATGTTATCTCGGAATCCTCTCAGGAATTGGACCTCAGGGCTGAGTTCAGAACCATAAGTAGCGGTGGCTATGATGCATCTCTTCGCTTCGACCGTGAATGAAACAGACGAGCTAGATGCCCCCTCATGATAGGCATCTCCCTCCCATGAAGCCTTGACACTCCATTCCCCCTTCTCAGTCGGCGTAAATGAGTCGCTATAAGATCCATCCGTATCCGTGAGGACAGTTTTGGTAAATGTCGAACCATCGGGCTTTGTAAAGGTTAGAGTCACGAGAGCCTCCTCAATTGCTGGGCTTATCGAGCCTGAGATAGTGAGGGAGTCCCCCTTCGTTATTTCAGTTTCAGAAACCCCTATTGTTAGAGTTGTAGGTATTTTAGTGATAGTTATTGAAAGAGGGCCTACAGCATCGTTGTAAACTGTTAGCCCATATTTGTCGTCTCGAATGCCCGTCACCTTTACTGTGATTGTCCCTGGCTCTTCCCAAGAGTATTCCTTCTCCCATCTGGAGTTAGTCAAAGACCATTCCATCGGCTCTCCATTAACATACAAAACACCCTTTGAACCATTAAATAATTCTGAATCATATTCATATTCAGCATTAAACCAAATAGTCACAGGTTCACCAAGTTTAACTGTCTCTCTGGAGACTCCACCCTCAACTATTTTGACCCTATCCCAAATACAAGTGACATTATTACTTGTGAAAGCTGTAACACCATAGAGGGGATCCACGATGCTCTTAACAGAATAAGTGAAATTTCCAACCTCATTCACTGATGAAGGTTGATTCAAAATCACTTCACCATTGAAAGGCTTGGAATCGTATGCGTAATGCGCCGAGTACTCTATTACAGGTTCTGTGCCAACATCAATCCGATTATCAGATAATGATAAAATTATCTCAACACTATCCCAAGATCTACCAGGAACCACCTTTGATAATGTGCGAATATCAGTAAAATGCAGATAATGACTAACATATTCATACTTAAATTGAACACATATATTAGATTCAACATCATAATATATCGTATAGTTGCCATCAAATATGGGATAACAAACAAATTTTCCTGCAGGTGTTGTGATTGTAAATACCTCATCCGATGGATAGGGTTCAGGCTTAAAAACTCTTTCCCAAGGAAATGATGTATAACCAATTTTTGAATAACCTGTTATGTATATTTTTATCTCATTTTCAAAACCAGGAGCTGTGAAAACTAAATATATGGAATCTGCATCAAATGAATCGGGCAATATATATAATACTTTTCCAGTAGATAGATCAATTCTTCGGTTTATAGTAACATTAAAATCTCGTCCTTCAAAGAAGGGATATCTCTCCGTCTTTCCATCACGCCAATAAGCCTCTATTCCTCTGATCTCCATACCATAAGATGATATAAGCTTATATGAATCAGTTAGTTTAACATCAAAAGATTTGTCTTCAGCATCAACATTCACTATCTCGTATTTAGCTTTTTCAGACAATTTGAAACCAAATTCCGCATTATCACTCCTGTAGTTATATTCCATTATACAAGTATATTCAAGTTCTGAAATCCCAGCTGGAAAATCTATTTCAAACTCATTAACAGATGAGTGCGCAAATTGCGATATTAATAAAGGAAAAAATAGAATAGTAAAAAAGCATCCTACCACATATACAAATTTTATTTTTTCCTTCATATTGAGATACATATTTATCCTTTATTTTTTAAAAAGATTATAAGGTCATATAAGGCTTTCCCCTACTTTAAAGAATCATTTACAGAAAAAGGAGAGACCATGAGAGAGGCCCTAAGACCATTGTTCGAGAGATATATGGTATGAAAATCTGGGAGGAGTAAATTCCACCCATCTGTCACTCTTAAATAACGCCTCTAGAATCCTAAACTCGCGCAGAGGGCTCAGCTCACGATCCTGGATATGAGATTCAATGTCATAATGCGAGTTGAATCGTTTCCAGCTTTCAATGGGTAGGCCTTACAGAGGTATAAACTTCTATGAGGGCTTGGAAAAATGGAAAGAATAGATTCAGCCCTAAGGATATGAACACGCATTTAAAATTAATAGATGTTCAAATCCCAGGCACAGATTCTACTCTTTCTCGAATCGAAGTCGTAGTAATACCCCATTCATGAGGCCTCGGAAAGTCTCTATTTAAAAAATTGGTGTATTGAAGTTTGACATTTCTAACACTCTAGGATTCTTAGTTTGACTTTTTCATATTTTCTTTTTAGTCCTTTTATTCCTCTTGTTGTATAGTATTTAGCGAGAATGCTTTTTGGTGCTCTTCCTTGGAATATATCTACATATCGGTCTGGTATGCCTCTCTCTCCCATTTCCTCGGAGAACCAGATTCTAAGAATTTGAGGTGTGATTTTGATTCCGGCGGCTTCTGATGCTCTTTGCCATATCTTTCTGAATTGTCGGTCGCTTATTATGAAGAGGCGTGGGTCATCGTCTCTACGCTTTGAGAGATAACGTCTCAACCATATCTCCGTCTCTTCATTAAAGAAGGTGATACCGCTTCTCTTCGTTCTGGTGTGGTGGTTTGGCTTTACGCATCTGTTCTCCCAATCTATCGCATCTTTGGTAAGATGGAGGATCTCGCCTCGCCTCAGCCCAGTGGTTGCTGTAAATAGATAGAGTGCCCTATCTCGATCGCATCTCTGTGCTTCGAATCCGGCTCTTATCTGCGCTATAGTGGGAAGTTTCACTTGAATGCCCACATCGTTAGTGGGTGCACGTCGATAGGGCGTGATGAGCTCTGGGCGCTTCAGATATTCCTTGATGAAGCGTCTAAGCGCGACGATCTGGGAGTTATAAGTCCACGGCGCACGATTGAGATACTCTCTTAGATACTCTTTCACAGTCTCGGCGCTCACCACCCAATTCGACCGCCTTAGAAACCTTCTCGCTATTCTCACGGTCTCATATACGGTGCTGGGCGAAAGGCGCATATTGAGTTCTAAGAACTCTTTGAACTCCTTTAAATCCCTCTCCTCTAAAATCAGCCTCTTTTCTCCATCTTCTTGCCTATTCGGTGCATTTCTGCACCCTTGCAAGGTGGAGGTCGCGGGTTCAAATCCCGCCCGGTCCACGGGATAGAGAACCCTTGCAAGGTGGGCGTCTCCGAGGTCTTGTAGGCCGATGAGCTTAGAATCGAGATGCTTATCGAGATGGCTCAAGACCTGTATAGGGTGATGAATGCCTATCGCAGAGGAGCTAAGCCGGATTGGAATTACAGCCGCTGTAAAATTTTTCCCGGGATGTGACTGGTGGCAGTCACATAGAGGGAGGGGGTCTATTCCAGAGAGGTCATGTTAAAAGTCCTTTAAAGGAGGGGAGGATGAGAATCCGCCAATCTCCCCTGGATTTCACATCCTTGTTCACGCCTTGTCGACTTATCTGTTTGAGGCCTCAGCTATGTGTCTCTGAGCGTCGTCCCCCTCGGAGGGGTCGCTGAGGATGTCTATCTCTACATAAGAGGCGGCTTCACCCTCGGCTCCTCGAGGATAGCTGTCAGACACCGGATCGGCTTTGGGGGTCAGCGGCCAACACGGCTGTCGCCCTCTCAAGACTTGGCATCCCGTCGGCTTCCTTGGAGCCGATGGAGACGATGAACTCAGCCATAGACTCCTCAACAACCTTGGGGAGGAGGGGGTATCTCAGCGGTTCAGGTTTTGAAGCGGAGGAGCTCCTAAGTCGCATCGATTCATGGGATGATCGAGCGTCCAAGGGCCCTCCTCATAAACAGCTGGCTTAGGGGGATGGGCTACATCAACTATGAGGAGACGAAGGCTCTCTCCTACAGCACAGTCATGCCCCTCGGCCTCATAAGGCTAAACCTCGAGGGGAGGGAGCGGGGAGGGGTGGTTCCAAGGGGAAGCCATGAGGAGCTCCTCAACGAGATCGAGGGAGAGCTGAGAGACATCAGAGACATGGAGACGGGGGAGAGGGTCATCAAGAGGATTTGGAGGGGTGAGAGACTCTATGGCCCTGAGGCTGAGGGTTATCCACCCGACCTCATCTTCGAGGTTGAAGATGGATATACGGTTGATCCCTGGAGGCTGGAGGAGGGGGTGGTGGCCGAGGCCTCAAGGCCGAACGACCATGAACGCTGCGGAGCCTTCCTAATCCACGGCTGGGAGAGGCGTCGAGGAGAGCTTGAAATCGGGGAGATACACGACATCATCCTCAGCCATCTGGGCCTCAACCCCTAACGAGATTCCTGATGCCAACCTCCCTTGCGATCCTCAAGGCCTCCTCCATCTCATCGCGCCTAAGCTTACGGCCCAGCTCCCTACGCTGATACGCCCTCCACTCAGGTCGATATTGGAACATGACATTCACCCTCGTCCAGGGCCTGAGATTCTCAGCGATCCACTCCAAAATGGGCCTTGTGCAGCACTCATTATGCTCTGGGAGAACCAGAACCCTGATTAGGAGCTCCCCATAACGCTCAGCCATCAAATGATTCCTGGTGCAGGCCTCCCAGTAGCCTGGGGCATCAGATATCTCCTCAGCGCATCGGTTGTTGCCATATTTGAAGTCTAGGAGGTAGACGTCGATGAAGCCTGCTAAAAGCTCAGCGGTCTCAGGGCTGTAATAGCTGTTGCTATTCCAGACAGTCGGTATGTTCGCGTCGACATGCCTCATGGTCTCGATCCAGAGCCAGCAGTAGGGCGTTGGCTCGCCGCCGACCATGTTGAGGTTCCTGCAGCCCCCACGCCTCAACCCCTCAACCACCTTAGCCATCTCGAAGGGCGTCATGGGGGTTCCAGACTCATACCACTGAGAGATGCTCCAATTCTGGCAGTGGATACACCTCATGGTGCACCCCATGGTGAAGACTGTTCCAGAGGGAACAAGCTCAGGCTCCTCGCCGAGATGGTGGAACCAGCTTGAGACCTCGAACTCATCGCCGACTCGGCAGTAGCCCCTCTCACCCCTAAGACGGTTGACGCCGCATCGACGCATACAGAAGTGGCACTCAGCCATTATACGCTTAGCCAGCTCCGCCTTTAGGTCGAGGAAGTTGGGTGAGGCCTCCTCCAGCTCAGCCTCACCGGCGTCAACCTCAGCCTCAAAATCCTGATACTCCCTCAATAGGCTCCTGTGAAGCCTCCATAGGTCTCCAGTTGAGTCGTCTTGATGAAAGTCGGCTGGCAATGCCCTAGCTATGAGGAACTTAGCCCTACGCCTCCCCTCCACCACATCGACGTATCTGGGGAGACCCCTCCTCACGCCTTCATCCTCCAACGCCCTGGCGGCGTCAGGTCTTACAAGCCTCCACATCCACCTCTATCTCCACAGCCCCCAATTCAAGCATTACTGATGGAGCTTCAATATGGATTTTTGTAAGATAATTTTTTTTTAAACTATGATGAAAAAATCTTTTAGGCTCTGACAGCACCCTTTATAGGCATCGGAGACCATCTCAAACTGAAGGGATTTGGAGAGGGAATCGAGATTCTATGAAACCCTCAGGGATGACATCGTCAGATGCATAGTATGCCCCAGGAGATGCGTCATAAAGCCTGGGGAGCGGGGATTCTGCGGAATAAAGGAGAATAGGGGTGGAAAGCTCTATACGTTGACCTATGGGGACCTCTCAGCCATGGCCGTAGACCCGATCGAGAAGAAGCCCCTCGCCCACTTCTACCCAGGCAGCCTCGCCTTCAGCATCAGCCATATAAGCTGCAGCTTCACCTGCCCCTGGTGTCAGAACTGGCATCTATCGACGGCTAAGCCTGGAGAAGTGCCGACGAGATATGTGAAGCCCGAGGAGGTAGTGGAGATGGCCAGGCGTCGACGCTGCACAAGCATCGCCTACACCTACAACGAGCCCATAATAAACCTCGACTACTTCGAGGACACCGCCAAGATAGCCCATGAACATGGTGTGAAGAACGTCCTCGTGACAAACGGATACATAAGTCTCGAGGCCCTTGATAGGGTAGTCAACCTCATCGATGCGGCGAACGTCGACTGGAAATCCTTCAGCGAAGATTTCTATCGAAGATACTGCAGCGGAGACTTGAAAAGCATCTTGGAGGCGACTGTGGAGATGAAGCGGCGTGGAGTCCATGTGGAGGTGACCTTCCTCATAATCCCAGGCCTAAACGATGGTGAGAAAGAGGTGAGGGCTATGGCGAGATATCTCGTTGAGAATCTCGGCCCAGATACGCCGTTGCACCTCAGCCGATTCTTCCCTCACTACAAGTTCACCCATGTCTCGCCGACGCCTGTTGAGAGTTTGATGAGGGCGAGGGAGATCGCCGTGGAGGAGGGATGCAGATACGTCTACGTAGGGAATGTCCCCATGAATAAGTATGAGAACACCTACTGCCCGAGCTGCGGTAGGGCTGTCATAGAGCGTGTCGGCTACACCATCACCGATTGGCATCTCGACGATGAGAATCGTTGCGAATACTGCGGTGAGCCTATACCCATCGTCGGCCACAGGGAGTTCCACCCCAACCCCCTCCTACTACTCTAAGCTCATATAGGGATGAGAGGCTCATAGTCATGGCTCGCTGCGACTACTGCGGCCGTGAAGTCGACCTCCCCTTCAGATGCCGCTACTGCGGCGGCCTATACTGCGCTGAGCATAGACTCCCAGAGGCCCATGGATGCACAGGTCTATATCGTGAACCGAGGATCGAAACCGAAATCCGGTGGGTGAGGCACCCTGAGGTGAAGCCTGCGCTGTTCTCCATGCGGGAGCTCCACCACCTCTCCGTGGCGCTCCTCCTCGTATCGCTGCTACCCCTCACATGGTTGAGGGGCCTCATCTTCAGGAGGCCCCTCCTGGTGCTTGGAGCCATAGCCATCTTCGCTGCGGCCTTCCTCCTCCACGAGTTGGGGCATAGATTCACCGCGAGGAGCCTCGGCTACTGGGCTGAGTTCAGGCTTAGCCCTATGGGGGTGTTGATCACCCTCCTCTCCTATCTGACGCCCCTGAAGATCGTGGCTCCAGGAGCCGTCTACGTCTCAGGTCTCCCACCGATATGGGATTATGGCCGAATCGCCCTCGCCGGGCCGGCCGTCAACATCGCCCAGGCCCTCATCTACCTCGCGATAAATCAGATGTCCATCGGTAGGCTACGCCTATTATCGGGTCTTGGAGCCATGATAAACGCCAGCCTGGCGGCCTTCAACCTCCTACCCCTCCCGGAGTTCGACGGCTCTAAGGTTCTGAATTGGAGCTGGAAAAACTGGCTCCTCGCCCTCACAGCCTCAGCCCTCCTATACCTCTACATGGTTCTGTGACCACAACCTATTTCCCAGGGAGGAGACCCTATAGATGGAGAGAGTTGCTGACGGTGAGGATAAGGCTGAAGGTTCAATCGGTGAGAGCCATCAAAGACCCAGAGGGGAGGGAATGCTACCAGATAGACTTCGCCGAGATCAGACCCAAACCACCGATGATGATAGTCACCCCCCAGGAGCTCCCGGAGGAGATAGGTCAGATGGTCATCCAGATAAGCAAGGGCCTCCAGAGAGTGCTTCCAGGGGCGGATGTAAAGGAGTATGAGTTGAGGAAACTAACCCTAATTCTGACGCATGAGGAGTTGGAGGCCTTCAACCTAAAACCCTACCCGAATCAGCTCTATGAGTTGACCATCACCGACGGGACGCTGCACTTCAAACCCATATGAAGACCATCAGCCCCTGGAGTTGAAAACCATGCCCCCTGCGAGGATAATATTCCTACTCAAGGGAGACCATGAAACCCTCCCGAGGGCGGAGGTTGAGGCCATACTGGAGGCTGAGGGCTTCAGCTATCAGGTTCGACCTGGAGCTCCACAGGTCTTCAGATGCCAAGCACCAATAGATGCAGCCTATAGGGTTGCGGAGAGGGCCTACTACCTCAGGGCCTGCGTTGAGGAGCTCTTCACCGCTCCCGATGATCCCTCGATGATTCTCTCATCCCTCAGCGATTTGGAGCTCAGCCTCCAGGCTGGTGGTCGTTTCTGGGTGAGGCTTCGTAGGGTTAGGGGCGGTGGGAGGGATGTGGATATCGACTCACTTCGCAGGGAGATGCTCACCTTCATAGAGTCTCGAACTGGGGCGGTTCCGGATCTCGCCAGGCCTCGGGTTGTCTATCTCGGCGTATTCTCAGGCGGCTCCTTCTACTTCGGCAGGGTCTTAGCCTGGGGTAGAGGCGGCCTCGAGGAGCGTAGGGCTAAGAATCGCCCCTTCTTCCACCCCTCAACCCTCCAGCCTAAGCTGGCTGGATGCATGGTGAACCTCACGAGGATTAGGCCAGGCGAGATTCTGCTCGACCCCTTCTGCGGCGCCGGAGCCATCCTCATGGAAGCCTCCATCCTTGGCTGCATCCCGATAGGCATCGACATCTCCTCGAAGATGATAGCGGGTTCGAGGCTCAACCTCGAATATTTCTGCCATCCACCCTACCACCTCTCCATAGGGGATGCGAGGAGGCTTCCCCTCAGGGATGTGGGGGCCATAGCCACAGATCCACCCTATGGTAGGGCGGCCTCCACCAGCGGGGTGGAGCTCCAAAGCCTCTACGCAGACTTCCTGAACTCCGCCTACGATGTCCTGAGGCCTGGAGGCTACCTCTGCATCGCTGGCCCAGACACCTTAGGCGTCACCTATATGGGGTTGGAGGCCGGCTTTATCCATGTGGAGTCCCATCTCATGAGGGTTCACGGCAGCCTTACGAGGGAGATCGCCGTCTTCAGGAGGCCTTGAGGGTTGGAGATCATCTTCCTCGGAACCGGTGGAACTATGCCATCAGCCCTGAGGGGGTTGCCCTCCATAGCTGTTAGGAGAGGGGGTGAACTCCTCCTCTTCGACTGCGGTGAGGGAGCCCAGAGGGCTATGGCGAGGGCCCGCATAGGCTTCGGGAGACCCATGAGGGTCTTCATCACCCATCTCCATGGGGATCACATCCTCGGGCTTCCAGGCCTAATACAGACGATGAACCTCCTCGGGAGGGAGAGACCCCTCCACGTCTATGGTCCAAGGGGTTTGGGAGGCTTCCTGGAGGCCGTCTCCAGATACGTAAGCCCACCGGAGTTCCCCCTCATCATCCATCGAGTTCATAGGGGCGTCATCCATAGGGGTGGGGACTATCGAGTGGAGGCCGTTGAGGCTGAACATGAAGGTGAATGCTGGTCCTACGCCATCATCGAGGATCCCAGACCTGGTAGATTCCACCCCGAGAGGGCGAGGAGGCTCGGCGTCCCCGAGGGGCCGCTTTGGAAGAGGCTTCAAAGGGGTGAAGATGTCGTCCTCAGCGATGGCAGGGTTGTGAGGAGTAGAGACGTCGTCGATCCACCCCGTCGGGGGAGGCGCATCGTCTACAGCGGCGACACCAGACCCAATAGACGGCTTTTGGAGCTGGCCCGTGGGGCCGACATCCTCATCCATGAAGCAACCTTCGATGATGGCCTGAGGGACAGAGCCATACGGGATGGCCACTCCACAGCGAGGGAGGCAGCCGAGCTGGCCGCCGAGGCTGGGGTGAGGCTTCTGATTCTCACCCATATAAGTGCGAGATATCCAGACCCCAAGCCGCTTCTCGAGGAGGCGAGGAGCGTCTTCCCCAACGTCCTGGTGGCTGAGGACCTAATGACCTTGAGGGTTCCCCTCAGCGACGAGCCAGCAGAGACCTGAGGAGCTCCAGGCTCTCCCCTATGCCCTCAAGGGATTCGACGACGATCCAGCCCCTATACTCTATGCCCCTCAGGGCCTCTATCACCTCCTCCCAGTCTATGGTTCCGAGGCCCAGCTGTAGGTGGTCATCCCTCTCACCCATGTTGTCGCTTACGTGGACATGCCCTATCCGATAGCTTAGACGCTTGATGAATTCAAGGGTCTCACCCCTCAGGTGGGCGTGAGCCACGTCGAGGGTCATCCTCAGATCGAAGTCTATCTCATCGTAGAGCCTCTCAAACTCCTCTACAGACTTCAATAGGAAGGGATGCGGCTCTGGGACATTCTCCAGATAGGCTGGAACACCATACTCCTGCGCATATCGGATCAGCCGTCTGATGGATTTTAGATTCCTCCTCCAGGAGGAGCCTGGGTTGAAGTGCTCAAGAGCCGTCATCCAGCCGGGGTGGAAGACGAAGGCCTCCACCTCCAGGGATGAGGCCCACCTGATGGAGGCCTCCAATCGACGTAGTATGGCCTCCCTGAGGCCGTCGTCCCAGGCTGCGAGATTCATATCTGAGAAGGGGGCGTGTAGGGCATATCTCAACCCATAGGAGGCCTTCATCTCCAGCAGCCTCTCAACCCTCAATCGGTCGAGCCTATGGAGGCCGTCGTCGATCAGCTCTATACATCGAGAGCCTGAGAGGAGCATATCGGCCAGGGCATCATCAAAGGGCTTGTTGAGGCAGAAGAGCGTTGAGACAGCCAACTCCATGTTGATCAGCGTATAGAGGGAAATAGACTATAAAATTCCCGCCCCCTCCCTCCAGGCAATATGGTTATATTTCTGACTATGAGCAATATACCTGGTTTAGGGATATGATTCAGGAAAGAGAGATTAAGGTCGGGAAGAAATACGCCCTATACCTCCCCATCGAGGTGGTGAGAACCCTGAAATTGAGGGAGGGAGATCGGATGATGCTATCCCTCTCGGAGGGGAGGATCATCTTAACACCCATTAGAGACCCCCTGGAGATGGCCTTGGAGGGGGAGAAATCCGACAGTTATACCCCAGAGGAGGTGGAGGCGATCAGCCTTGAGGAGCAGAGGAGAAGAGTCGGGAGTTCTCCTTGACACCTCCTTCCTACTCCCCATCCTCGGCTTCAACCTCGGCCGGAGAGTGGAGGAGGGGTTGAGGAGGCTTAAGAGGGGGGAGGCCGCCCTATATTACTCCCAATTCAGCATCCTGGAAGCCCTATGGACTGCTGTGAGAAGCATCAGGAGGGGGAGATTCAACGCCGAGAGATTCAGAGCAGGCCTCCTCAGCCTGACATTCAGTCCAAGATTCACGAGGATCACGGAGAACGTTGAGGTCTACATGGAGGCCTTGAAGCTCTATGAGATGGGGCATGAAGACCTCATCGACAACATCCTATACCAGGACTCCAGAGTCTTCAACCTAAAATTCCTCACCCTAGACGAAGAATTGAGAGAATTCATCAGGGGTAGAGGCCTAGGGGATACCACCATCACACCTGAGGAGCTCCCCCCTTAGGCTTCGATACGTAGGGGTTGTCCTTCACATAGAATCTTAGGGGCCTCGTATCCCTGACGCCGATCCTTGGGGTCACAGCGACCTCGAAGCTCCTGAGGATGCGCTCCCTGGAGATGTAGAGGGGAGGCCTCGTCATATCTATGCCATTATGGCTTAGGTCTACGCCCATCGCCCTCGAAAGCCTTCCAGGGCCGCTGGCCAATAGCAGAGGGTCTGAGACGCCTCTACGCCTCCTCATCAGCTCCAACCCCTCCAGGGGCTGAAGCGCCCTCAGGAGAACCGCTCCAGGTATTCCCCTGGGCATCGTTACGACGTTCAATAGGTGGTTTACGCCGTAGAGGAGGAAGACGTAGGCGTGTCCAGGCTCGCCGTACATCACCCTATTCCGCTCCGTCATCCCCCTATAGGCATGGGAGGCTGGATCCTCCTCACCGTAGTAGGCCTCGGCCTCAACTATGATGCCGGAGGTCAACCCCTCAGGGCTCTCATGGATGAGGACACGCCCTAACAGGTCTCTGGCCACCTGTGCTGAATCCCTGGAGTAGAAACTACGTGGGAGGGGATTCCACACAGATATCCTTTTGGAAACACCACTTTATCTCTTCCCACCTGATCTGACAGCCACAGTCAGATCGGCTTAGGCTATGGGTCTCCAAGCCTTTCGAGCATCTCTGGGAGCTCGCAGATTGTTTTGATTGTGGGGCCGCTCCAGCTCTCGGGTTGTGACCCCCTCACCCAGATGGCCTTCATGCCGGCTTTGAGGGCTCCCTCCACGTCGGCTTCGAGGCTGTCTCCGACGTGAACCGCCTCCTCAGGCCTCACATCCATCCGCTGGAGGACGTGGTGGAAGATTCGTGGGTCAGGCTTCCTTACGCCGAGGTCTCTGGAGCAGAGTATAACCATGAAATGATGGTTTAGGCCGAGGCTTCTGAGGACATGCCTCGGCGTGTCGCTCATGGTGTTCGATATGACAGCCAACCTATATCGATTTGAGAGTCTCATCACCACATCCTCGACGCAGGGGTAGGGCGTCGACCTGAAGTGCTGCCTGAAGAGGCTGTGGATCTCATCAAGGAGCTCATCGGTTGGGGGTATGCCCATCCGCCTCAGGGCGTAGGCGTAGACCTCCTCCAGGGTTAACTCCCTATTGGATTCCCTAACCCTCCTGAGATGCTCCAGGGCGGCTGATATAGAGGCCCTAACCCTCCTCAGGGGGAGGCTGTAGCCGAGGCCTCTCAGAAGGGTGTGGATGGCGGCGTGATACTCATTCCAGTCTATCTCCCCCTCAGCGAGGGTTCCGCCGAAGTCCAGGGTGACTGCTCTCAAACCCATATGCTCCATCTTATTTACCCCAACAACCTTAAAGGGTTGAGTTGAGAGGCCTATACTGCCTCTGCCTGAGAGTTGGGAGACGTCTCACCGTTAGGGTTGGAGCCCTCGGCTCAATAACCTTCGAGCCAGGCCTATACATCTATGTAGGCTCAGCTAAGAGCGGTGTGGAGCAGAGGGTTCGGAGACATCTGAGGATGAGCAGGGGCGAGGGCCGGATACACTGGCATATAGACTACCTATTGAGGGAGGAGTCTGTGGAGGTGGAGGCGGTCTACGCCAGGGAGGACGGCGTAGGCGAGTGTGAGGTCGCCTCACAGCTGTCGGGGTTCGGCGTCGTCATCGAAGGCTTCGGCTCCAGCGACTGCCGATGCCCTGGACATCTCATAAGGGTTGATCGCTGCGATCTCCCCCTCCAGCTGGGCTTCAAGCCCTTAGCATCTCCATTAAATAGGCTTCGAGATGAATAGTGAGGGGGAGAAGGGCTGATTGGACGACTTTGAGCGGGACATCGAGAGCATCATGGATAAGCTGCAGGGAGACCTCGATGAGGTTGAGTATTCACTGCTTTCGAGGCTTAGGGATAGACTGCTGATGCTCCATAGGAGGAATATAGTGAAGATCAATCACTCCGTCATGGAGCTCGTCTGCGCCAAGTATCTCATCAAGAGGGGGTTCAGAGTTGAGGTTGAATACACCCTCAACGGTGTTTCATGCGACATCTACGCCATAAAGGGGTTGGGAACCCTCATCGTCGAGGTTGAAACCGGCTTCGTCCCCCCTGAGCATGCCCTCGATCCGCAGAGGTATTTGAGGGCGAGGATAGCCAGCAAGATCATCAGATACAGCAGCTACGCCAACAAGTTCTGCCTCGCAACCCCACCCCATTACATCATGCCGATACCCAGAGCCCTGTTGAAGCCTCCGAGATATAGAACAGAGGTGGAGATTAGAGCCCTCAAACGCCTCTGCGACCTCTACTATAGGAATCCGCCCGTCACCCTCGAGGAGGTGAGGAACGCACGCCTCCACTCCATCTACGTCGTCGACGTCGATGAGGCCTCGGTTGTGGAGGTGGATGTGGAGATCTACGCTGAAAGGGGTCTCTGGGATATATCGACGCTGGATGTGGAAAACCTTTAAGCCGATCCCCCTCTCCTATCATGGATAAAGTTGCCCCCCTCCATACCTCTGCTCGTCTTCGGCTTCGCCCTCATCGTCGCAGGGGTAGTCCTCCTCATCCTCAGCCATGGCGGTGGCAGGGTGGAGGGGAGAGGCTTCGGCGTCATCCTCATAGGGCCTATACCCATAATCTTCGGCGGAGGGGGGAGACGCTGGCTCATCATCACCCTCATCGCAGCCCTCCTATTCCTCATAATCATCGCAGCCTCCATGGGTGGACATGTAATAGGGTGGTGAGATGAGCGGGGAGGAGTCAACTCTATCGCCTATGCTGATGAGGGTGCTCGGCTTACTCCTCATCCTCATCGGCCTCCTAATCGTCGCCGTAGCCCTGACGCCTGGAGGGGGTGAGGGAATCATCATACTCTTCCCCTTCGCCTTCAGGGTCTCCGGGGGATTAGCCCTCATCCTCTCGACTCTCCTCTTCATAGTCTTCACAGCCTCCATGATCCTAATCCCCTGGTATCTCATCTCCAGGGGCTTGGAGGAGGGGGAGGAGCTCTGGACACCCCTACGAAGGAAGCGTGAAACCACGGAGTATATCATAACCCTCGAGGTTCCGAGGAGACTTAGGAAAACCCTCTACGTCGAGGTTGGGGAGGAGGGGGAGATCTACCTGAGGAGCACTAGAGATCCCACCTTCGAGCGGAGCTATACACTTCCAGCGGGCTTCGACGTGGAGGATGTTAAATTCGACTATGAAGGGGACTACCTCATCCTAAGGCTGATGCTGAGGAGGAAGCCCCAGACCTAAACAACCCCCTCACGCCGGAGCTCCTCGATCTCCCCCCTCGAATACCCTAAGAGCTCTGAGAGAACCTCCTCGGTGTGCTGACCCAGAGTCGGAGCCGAGGCCACCTTGAAGCCCTTTATCTCGGAGAACTTAACGGGATACGTCGGAACCTTTATCCGCCCCAGCTTTGGATGCTCAACCTCCCTGAAAATGCCCCGAGCCACGAGGTGAGGCTCCTCCACCACCTCGTCGATGTTCAGCACCGGCGCCACAGCCACATCGGCCTCCACCAGCCTATCCACCACCTCCTGAACAGTCCTCTCGGAGACCAATCGCTCAAGAATCTCCCTATCCACCTCCTCAACCCCAAGGGCCTTGGCTAATCGCTCCATCATGGGGCCTCTTGATGCGAGGACTGCGACATAGCCGTCTTTAGCCTTGAAGAAACCTCTAACGCTCACCTGGCTGAGGCTCTGCCTCTTCCTCCTCACTTCGAGAGGCGTCAGGCCGGAGACGGTGTAGGTGATGATGGCCTGGGAGGCGAGGGAGACCATGCAGTCAGCCTGGGCTACGTCGATCCACTGCCCCTTACCTGTCTTATCCCTATACCTTATGGCGGCTACGATGCTTAGGGCTGCGAAGAGGGCTGGCCCAAGGTCTCCGTAGGCCTGAGGCGATCCACGGGGCTTCCCCTCCCTATCCTCCTCCAATCCAGCCATATAGGCGTGACCCGTCATCGCCTCGGCGATGGAGAAGTAGCTTGGCCTCCTGGAGTAGGGGCCCGTCTGGCCGAAGCCGCTTAGACTGGCGTAGATTATGTCGGGCTTGATGCCTTTGAGGGTCTTATAGCCGAGGCCGAGCTTCTCCATCGTTCCGGGGGTGAAGTTCTCGACGACGACATCCGAGAGCTTCACCAGCTCCTTGAATATCTCCCGGCCCCTTGGATGCTTGAGGTTGAGGGTTATACCCCTCTTGTTGAGATTCATGGAGATGAAGGTAGGGCTCTCATTCTTGACGAGCGGTGGGAAATACCTCGTCATCTCACCCCATGGAGGCTCGATCTTAATGACCTCGGCGCCGAGATGGGCGAGCATCATGGTGCAGTAGGGGCCGAACCAGACATGGGTGAGGTCGAGAACCCGTATATCCTCGAGGGGAAGCCTCATATCACCAGCCTTAAAGGGAGTATGGTATTAACCTTACCATCAAAAGGTGTGCGGCCTTGAAGACCCTGAGGGAGCTGGGTGAGAGGGGGGTGATCGAGCGTATTCTGAGGCTTATAACACCCATGCCCTCAAACCCCCTCCCACCCTGGGAAGATGCCTCAGCCCTACGGCTCCAGGACGGCCTAATCGCCCTGTTGAAGACGGATATGCTGCTGTGGAGCACAGATGTCCCACCGGGGATGGAGCCGAGGGATGTGGGCTGGAAAGCCGTGGTGATGAACTTCAGCGACCTCGCAGCGAAGGGCGTTAAACCACTCGCCTTCCTCGCCGCCCTCGGCCTCCCAGCCGATACCGAGCTGGAGATGGTTGAGGAGCTCGTAAGGGGGATGGATGAGGCAGCGAGGCATTATGGAGCCTACTTCCTCGGAGGAGACACGAATGAGGCGGGGGAGATCACCATAGCAGGCATCGCCTTCGGCGTTGGGAGAAGCGAGAAGTTGATGAGGCGAAGCGGGGCGAGGCCTGGAGACATACTCGCCGTAACCGGCCCCTTCGGCGACACGGCCGCATCCTTCAAGATACTCCTCGAGGGCTATGATGCCCCAGAGTGGCTGAGGATCCAGCTTCTCAGAGCAGTCTATCATCCGAGGGCGAGGGTGGAGGAGGGGGTCGCCCTCGCAGAATCCGGCGTCGTGACGGCATCGATAGACTCCAGCGACGGATTGGCGATGAGCCTCCACGACCTCTCCAGGAGCAGCCTCGTCGGCTTCAGGGTTGAGCATCTACCCATCACAGATGAGGCGAAGAGATTCGCAGAGCTCCACGGCATAGACCCCTGGAGCCTCGCCCTCTACGGCGGCGAGGAGTATGAGCTGGTCTTCACCCTGAGGCCTGAAGCCCTTGAGGAGGCAAAGGAAGCCCTGAGGAAGGTCGGATGCGAACTAATCGTCATCGGAGCCGCCACGAGGGATAGGAGACTCATCTACGTCGAGGAGGGCGTGGAGAAGCCCATCGAAAGGGGATGGGAACATTTCAGGAGTTGAACCCACCCCCTCCGGCATCGAGACGTATTGGAGAATATAGCCGTCACCGTGGAGCTCCAGCGAGGTATGAGAACTAAGGCCGCCTGCCACCCCATCTAATCAGTAACATCTATAATTAGGGGTATCCAACACCCTTTAACCTCAGATTTAAGACTTCCTGTGAGGTTCAGGGGGATCGAATTGAGTAACGTCGTGAGGCCGAGGGATTGGTGGAGGAATCTTCCGAGGCCGATATACTCACAGCTTGAAAGAGTCGAGTCACCTCAACCCTGGTTCGAGGTCTATCGAATAGAGCCGGAGATCTACGCCTTCTATGAGCCGGGTCAATTTGAGGAGGCGCTATCATACCTCGTCATCGGCGATGAGAAGGCCGTCCTCATCGACACGGGGACTGGCATAGACAACATCAGGACGCTGGCCGAGCATTATACGGAGCTCCCAATAATGGTGGTCAACACCCACCACCACCTCGACCACGTAGCTGGGAACCACCTCTTCGATGAGGTAGCCATATACGATCATCCAGTGGCGAGGCAGACGGCTGAGAGGGGCTACCCCCATGAGAGGGCTGTGAGGCTGCTGGCCGAGGGGATGGTGTGGAAGCCCCTCCCAGAGGGCTTCAAACCCGAGGATTATCATGTCCCACCCTTCAAGGTGACCCGATGGCTCCACGACGGCGATATCATAGACCTCGGAGGCAAGAGATTGGAGGTGATCCACACCCCTGGACACAGCCCAGACTCCATCTGCCTCCTCGACAGGGGGAGCAGGCTCCTATGGACTGGAGACCTCTTCTACACCGGAGCCATATATACGCATCTACCAGGCGGAGACATCAACCAGCTCATAGACAGCTATAAGAGGCTCATCGATCTAAGCCACCTCTACGACAGGTTGATGCCTGGACACAACGAGCCGTGGATAGAGGGGGAGATACTCAAAGAGGTCTTGGAAGCCCTGGAGGAGATCAGAGAAGGCGGTGGAAGCTACATAGAGGGCGGAGACGGCCTCAGAAGATACAACTATGGGAGATTCTCCATAATCTATAGGCCATAAAGGGGATGGAGCTTGGAGGCCATAGCCCTAATAGCCCTCGCGACAGCCCTCTATGTGGCGTGGGCCATCGGATCCAACAACGAGTCGATGGCTCCCCTCGCCGGATGCGGGTTCCTCAGCCTCAGGTGGAGCCTCCTCCTCGGCGCCGTCACATCCCTCATGGGAGCCCTACTCTTAGGCGGTAGAGTTGAGGAGACGATGGGAAGCCGCCTAATAAGGGGTGGGGTCTCCCTCATAGACGCCGTGATCGTTATGAGTATCCTCGCAACCTCCATGGCGATCGCATCCATATCGAGGAAGCCGATATCATCGACGCACAGCGCAGTAGGAGCCATAATTGGGCTTGGACTCCTGAAGGGAGGCCTAAATGGAGTTAATTGGAGAACCCTCACCATCATAGCAGCAGGCTGGTTCCTTCTCCCCATCCTCTCCCTCCTCCTCGCCGCAGCCCTCACCGGACTCCTCAAGGCAGTGCTCAGACGGAGGGTGAGGGGGCTGAGGGATAGGATCAGGGTGGCTCAGGCCTTCTGCATAGCCTTGATCCCCCTCGTCTCCATCATCTCCCTGTCGAGGGGTGGAAACGATGTAGCCAACGCCACCGCCCTCCTCTCAACCCTTGAGGGGGTTAACCCCCTCCACATGCGGCTCTTAGGAGGCCTTGGAATGGCCTTAGGCCTCTTGATCCTCGGCGGAGGCGTTGTCAGGGCCGTCGGCCTAAACCTCATCCAGCTGAGGCCTGAGACGGCTCTGGCGGCTCAGATGAGCGTCGCCCTCACCCTCCTCTCAGGAACCCTATTGGGGCTGCCACTATCCGGAACCCACATCCAGATCGCATCCCTCATCGGCCTAGGATTGGCGGAGAGAAAGTGGATCAACTTCAAGGCCCTCTTAGAGATATTCTACTCCTGGATACTCATCTTCGCCGCCGCTGGAGGGGCGGCGGCCTTCCTCTCAGCCTTCATCTATTAAGGATTAAAGTGGCTTTAACCTAAAGTCAGTGGAAGGTGCTGACGATGACCGCCCTTATGAGATCCGCTGTGTCCTCGCAGCTGTCTCCGATCATCTCCAGCGACTCCACGAGCTGATTGGCGAGGAGAAGTGTTGGGGCCTCCAGCCCTGAGGCGTAGAGCATTCTGAGGGCCTCAATATAGAGGGCGTCGATCCCCTCCTCGATCATCTCAACCAGATTACAGGCGTCGAGGGCCTCCCCATGATCCGTATAGAGAAGCTTCACAACCCTTGAAAGCGTATGGACGCATCGATTATCCATCTTGACGAACTCGAAGAGGAGCTCCTTAAGCTCATCGGAGAAGCCCTCCATGGGGAGAATCTCCAATATGCGTCCAGCCTCCTTACACCAGTCGGCGACGAGGTCGACCTGGGCGACGAGGCTCATCAAGTCGCCCTTACTCAGAGGAGGCATCACCCCACCTGCGATGATGTCAACTATCTCCCTCCTCACGGCGTCAGCCTGCTCCTCAAACCCTGAGAGAGCCCTAATATGCCTACCAGCCTCATCGAGGCTTCCATAGGCCTTAGCCTTATAGGCCAAAACCAGCTCATCGGAGGCTGAGACGCAGAGAGACACATGCCTCTCTAAAAGGTCTAGAATCCTACTCTCCGGCCTCCTCCACCTTAAAAATCTCAAGCCTATAGGTGGGGGAGAGGAGGCCCATATAAGTGCTTCGAGTGGCGCCGCCGGACGGATTTGAACCGTCGACCATCCGGTTAACAGCCGGGCGCTCTACCAGGCTGAGCTACGGCGGCTCCATCCACTAATGAAGTATATCCAATAAAAGATTTCTTCCCTAGCTATGGATATACGATGGTCTTCGTGGCTGTCACCCCATCCCAGGTATAGCCGTCCTTCCTGACGTCGTCGACGGTGAAGGTGTATGTGTGGGGGGCCCAACCCCAGATTATCGGCGAGTTGAAGGTGCATCGACCGTCCCCATCCGTCAGCCTCTCCGCCTCCCCGGAGACGTCTCCACTCCAGCATCCGTGGACCGTCACCCCCTCAACGGGGTTGCCGTAGGCGTCGGTGATGGTGACCGTCGCCGTCACCCAGTTGTATCTCCAGAACCACCAGTAGTCGTAGTGGCCCACCAGCTCCAGGGACTCTATGCGCAGCGTGGAGCCCTCTATGAGGTCTACCTCCAGCACCGCGAACTCCCCCCAGTTCCCCTGGGAGTCGAGGGCGTGGATCCATATGTAGTTGGCCCCTGGGCTGAGCTGCCCTGAGGTTAGGTTGGCCTCGACCCACTCCACGGATTCGTCCAGGGCTCCATCCGTGGGCGTCATCTCGATCCCTGAGCCGTAGAGGGCGGCTCCCGGCGGCGAGGTGGCGTTGGTTATGAAGAGCTCCACGGCTGAGATGGTGGAGTTTCCATTCCAGAGGTCATCGGCCTCACAGCTGATGGTGATCACCCCCCCTTCATTTACGAGGCTGGGATCGGCTTCAGCCCACTTGATGTAGGGCCCCAGGATGTCGGCCTCCAGCTCCCTCAGCTCCCCGTAGGCGCTGACGGTTATGCCCCGCCCATCCCTCGCCACCACCCTGATCCAGGGTCTGAGCTGGCTGAGGATTAGGTCTATCAGCCTCAGGAGGCCCCCCGTCTCCGTCTCCTCGGTGACGACGCAGAGGGGGGAGGAGTGGTCAAGCCTAGGCCTCACCTCCGAGAGGAGCTTCGACCAGGCCTCCAGCCGGCTTCCATTTAGATAGGTGGCCTTGACGTCGTCGATGAGGGAGAGGAGCTCCTCCTTGGATCCCGTGAAGTTCTCCTCCGGTATGGCTGAGACCTTGCCTCTCAGCTCGTCGAGGTTGCCGGTGATGTTCCCCAGGTGGGTTGTGAAGGTGACGAGGTGTCTGCCGTCGCCGATGTATCTCACCGACTCCAGGCTGGTCTCGTTCATATATCTATGGTCGTTGGTTCTATCGTAGATCTCGAAGTAGACGTCGATGAGGGGGTGCTCCAGGGGGCCTATGGGGTTCCCCCTCTCCCTCATCAATAGCAGCTCGAAGGAGACCTCCTCCCCATCGGTCTCCACCAGCCTCCCCACCGTGGCGTTCAGCTCGATCTCGATCTGCTGCTTGAAGCCCTTGAAGCCCTCCATGGCGATGTCTATGGAGATGAGGGCCGTAACCCTGGAGTATCCCGAGCCGTTTAGGCTGTCCCATCGACAGGTGAAATCCGGCTCGGAGAGATTGAGGGCGACGCCGAGGGCTGGGTATCGCTCCAGGGTGTCTAGGAGCCAGGTGTTGAGGATCTCGCGGCCTCCCTCCTCAGCCTCAGGGTACTCCTCCAGGGTTGTGTAGTTCTGGTACAGATGGATCTCAGCTTCATAACTCAGCCTCTTGGAGACATCTGCCAGGGCTATGGCCAGGGCTGAACGGCTGCTGTAGGTGATCTCCAACACGATGCTTCTGAATCTCGGCTCGGGGAGCTTCAGCCTCAGCATCACAGTCCCCGTCAGCAGTAGAGAGGTGCTGAGGAGCATCGCTAGGATGATGAGGATGGAGACGATGAATATCTGACCCCTCCGCCTCATGGCCACACCTCACGGCTTTATGAGGGTCACCTCGATGACGACGATGTCATACTTCACCTCGTAGATGAGATCCTCGGCGATGGCGGTGTAGATCCTCTCCAGATCCTCGGCTGAGGGGGAGTAGTAGTAGCCTTCGGTCTGGATCTCCTTGAGCAGCTCCTCATCGATATCTTCCTTGGCCCCCAGGCCGATGGTGTATATCCTTATCCCCTTCTCCTTGGCGATCCTCGACTTGTTGAGGGCATACTCCCTCGCATACTCCTCATTTATCGGCCTGTTAGCCTTTCCATCGGAGAGGAGTATCATCGCCCAGATGGCTTCGTCTCGCCCCCCCTCGTCGAAGAGGGAGGTGGCGTTGGCGATGCCATCCCCGATATTCGTCAAGCCCGAGGGGGCTAGATTCTCGATCTTCATCTTCACAAAATCGTAGTCGTAGGTGAGCTCCACCTCCACGTTGGAGACGGTTGAAAAGGAGACGAAACCGACCCGGTCTCGGGAGGCGTTGAGGTTGTCGATGAAGTTGCAGGCAGCCTTCTTGGCGTAATACATCTTATCATGCTCATCTCCGGGGATTGTATCCCTCATGCTCCCAGATCGATCGATGACGAGCACAACATCGATGGAGGTCTCCTTCTCCAAGACTATGGGATAGGAGAAGGTGTATACCCCCTCGAGGGAGGTGGAGGCGCCCCCGCTATACCCCCCATCTAAGATGTTGAAGGCGCTCCCCAGAACCTCCCCGGAGGCTAGGCTGTAGATGGTGACGTTGTAGAGAATGCCTGGGGGGAGAACCGTCTTTATCAGCTCGGAAAGGGTCTCCGAGGTGGACTCCCCCATGACGATCAGCCTCAGATTCTCCTCGCCACTCATGATCTCCATCAGGTTCCTCGCCAGGGACTGGAGCTCCGGCCCGCTCTCCCTCGGGACGAGGTTGAGGGAGGATGAGAGGAAGAAGTGGCAGAGGAGGATGAGGGTGCAGGCGACGAAGGCCTCGATGATCCTCATCTGACCCCTCGACATCAAGGCTCACCTCCAAATCATCAGCCTGAAGACGTAGCTCAGCCCCCCGATGTCGACGAGCCTATAGGTGGATTCGGCCTCGTAACCCGAGATGGAGCCCATGGATGAGGAGAGGTATCCCACGATCCCCTCCGCCTCTCCAGGCCAGGAGGCGAAGGAGAGGAGGCCGAGGTGCCCCACGCAGAGGAGGAGGACGCTCCCTTCACTCTGAAAGTTGAGGATGCATCGGCCTGAGCGGTCGGTTACGTTTTGGGCGTACTCCACCCCCTTGAGGTCGCCGCTGAGGAGCTGGGAGACGGTGGTGTAGTTCACCATTTCTAGGGGTATGTCTCCCAGGGCCGCCGTCACGTTAGCGTTTATCACGGGAGTTCCCCAGAGATCCCTGACCTCCACCCTGAAGCGGTTTGCCGCCAGCTGCTGGATCTCCACGTTGTAGGTGGGCTTGATCTCTATGGAGAGGTAGTAGGCGGGGTCTAGGCCTAACAGGTCTCTGACCTCGTAGGGGGAGAGGTGTCCGGTCTCCCCCTCCCTAAGCCTCATCACCTTCTCGGGGTCGAGCTGGTAGGGTTTTATGGCGTTCTCCAGGGCCAGCCCCAGGGCCTGGGGCTTCTCGACGCCCCCACCCCAGTCCGGCGGCCTCCCTGGGGAAAGGAGGAGTATCTCCAGCATCCGATCGACCCGTTCCAGCCCCGCCTCAGCCTCCAGGGTTCTAACCTTGTCGTAGATGAGGTTTGAGGCGTAGCTCGTTGTCGCCCCTAGGATTAAGAGGACGATGATGCCCGCGGTGAGGTATTCCAGGGTGGTCTGCATCACCCCCCCTCCATCAATCCCAGGCCGATGATCAGGGAGTCGCCGCTCCTCCAGCACCAGGCGACGATGATGAGGGCGCCGCCCTGATCGTCGTCACTCTCTAGCCTCGAGGCCAGCGTCATGTTGTAGGGTGAGGTGACATCCTGACCCGAGTAGATGGAGACGGCGTCTGTGGTCCAGGGGAGCTCGACGGCTGAGTAGATGTCTGCCCTCTCCCTCGATAGGATTATGGAGATGAGGTAGACGCCGCTCCTCTCCATCTCTAGGAGGGTGATGTTGTAGGGCTTCCCTCCTAGGAACCTGGGTATGTCGAGCCCCTTAACCAGGAAGACCTCCCCCTCAGCCACTTGGGCTATGACGACGAGGTCTATGAAGTTGGAGGCGATGTGCTCCGCCACCTGCCTCATCTGGGCCTCATAGGCCTCCTCGCTGAGCTTCGCGTAGAAGCCGTCGTAGTAGGCTTCCATAGCTAGGAAGATGGAGATGAGGGCGATGGTTCCCAGGACATGGGGTATCACCGTCGAGTCTGGCATCACTCTCCCCCCGTTATAGAAATCCTCATCTCCACCACCCTCAGGATGAGGAGGGTGTCATAGATCGGGTTTCCACCCATCTCGCTCAGCTTGATCGACTCATACCCCTCCTCCGTGGAGACATGGATCTCGACGTCGCCGCTGAGGAGGAGGGTCTCGGTGTGGATGTACTCGTTCTCTATGAGGATGACGAGCTTGTTCCCAGGTTTAAACTCCCCCGTTTTGAGCTGAATCAGGATGAGCTCCACCGTGTTATGGGGTATGTAATCCGATCCGTTGTAGAGCTTTGTGATGCCCGTGTAGATGTATAGCACCCTATTATAGTCGAGGGTGATGGCGACATGGAGGGGTTTCGATACGCGGATCCTCCCCAAGTAGCCGTCTCTGGGAGACACCAGGAGCCTTACCCCACCCTTCACATCGTATTCGAAGGAACCTGAGAGGCCTCTCCCCCCCTCTATCCTGATGATCTTCATCTCATAGCTGTAGTTTCGGTAGCCCCCGGCGTCCTCGATGGTGAGGTTTAGGGTGCCGCCGGGGGCGAAGCTGGGCATCGCCTTCGAGAGGCTGGTTCTGAAGACGAGGGAGCATCCCGGGCTGTGGAGCAGATCCTCTATGTTCTCATCTATGGTCTCCATGAGGCCCTCAGCCGACTTTAGCTCCGACTGGGCGATCTGGAGGTTCAGCAGGTCGCTGGAGAGGTAGGAGGCGATGAGCATGAGGGTGAGGAGGAAGGAGCTGAGGAGGACGGTGGACATCAGGTTGGTGTAGCCTCGATCCATGCTCTCACCCCATGAAGCTCGTGGAGAGGAGGTTGGAGGCGGCCCAGATGCCTAGGAGGGAGACGATGACCAGGATGGCTGAATGCTTGAAGCCCGCCGAAACCCTGTTCGAGCATCCCAGCTTCCCGGTTGTTAGGCCGAGAATGAAGGAGTGGAGCACCAGCGGCGTGAGGAGGACCTTGCGGAGGGTGACCTGGGGTATGCCTAGACCTCCGAGGGAGGTGAGGTTGGCGAAGAATCTGAGGAAGATGACCGTCGTGGAGGTCAGCAGTATGGCTCCGATGTAGGGGATGAAGGTCAGGGGGGCCAGCAGTCCCCTCCGCTCCTGCTCCAGATGCCCCGTCTTCTCCACGAAGTCCGCCAGGGTCTCCAGGGTCTCCTCGGTTCCTCCGCCTATCTCTATGGCGTCGATGAGGAAGTAGATGATGATCTGTGACAGCCAGTTCCTAACCCGCTCCTTATACTCCTCGAAGATCCTCCTCAGCGACACCCCCCACCTGAGCTTCAGGGCGATCCTCCTGAGATGCGGCGTGAACTCGCCGTAGTCCTTGTCGCTGAGGGCTATGATGCACCTCTCTGGGCTGAGCCCCGTCTTCCTCGTCTCGACGATGTCCCTAATGAAGGAGGTGACGCCCTCGAAGACCTTCCTATCCCTCTCGGCGTAGAGCCAGTCGCCTAGGATGCCTGGAATCGAGATGGTGATCAGCGTGAGGGATAAGCCTAAAGCCGCCTCTGAGCCCTCCCCCAGCCCTAGGAGGGCGTTCAGCCTCTCGACTAGGGCTGTGAGCTGGGGCAGCAGCGGCCTCAGCCCTATCAGGGGTGGGAGCACCGTCTGGGAGGCGATGAAGAGGGCGATGGGCGCCGCCGCCGCCGGGTAGAGGTAGGCCTTCCAGGTGGAGCCTCCCATGCCGATCTGGACGATGTCGCCTAGATACATGAAGAGGAGCGACAGCATGGGGAGGATGAGGAAGGAGAAGAGGTTGAACTGCTCAGGGGTGAAGCTCATACCCACCGAGGGGAGGCTGAGGGAGACGATGAAGATCATGATGAGCCCCAGGGCCCCCAGGATGGAGATGATGATGTTGGCCTCCATCAGCATGCTGAGCCGCTCCCCCATCGCCTTGATCCTGATGGAGAGATCCTCGAACATCGACTCCGTCTGGCTGTAGAGATGGTGGAGGACATCGCCGCCCCTACGGACGATGGAGGCGTAGCCCAATAGGAGGCTCTTATACTCCTTTATGCCGATGACCTTCACCGCCTTCTCCATCGCCGAGACGGGGTCCATACCCGTGGAGAGGATGAGGATCTGGAGCCTCCCCATCTCATCCCTCAGCGTCGGCAGTAGGTCGATCTCCCTCATCCTCATGAGGCTCTGATAGGGGGAGAGGCCTCCGCTGGTCATCACGCTCATATACATGGAGGCGTAGGGGATCTCGTTCCTCAGCTTCGAAGCCCTATTCGAGGCGGCCAGCTTCGGGAGGACGGCCCCCACCAAGATGACGAGGAGGGGGGTGGAGGTTAGGAGGGTGAGGGCTATAAGCCTCAGGTTCCAAGGCGCATAGATGAGCAGCCTCAGATGGAGGGGCATAAACCCCGTCGATAGGTATAGAAGCCATGGGATCAACACCGCTCCCCCAACGGCTATGAGGGAGAGGAGGGATGCGAAGCCCACCATGCTCATGTAGACCTCGGGGTGGATCCTCATCCCTGCGGCCTCCAGGTCGGCTCCGAGGCCCTTGAAGAGGCCGGATAGGGGTCGCCCGATCCAGCTGAATCGGCTGTAACAGAGGTCTCTAAGCCACATTCCCCATCAGCCCCTCAACGTCGCATCTACCGGTTCGTAGATACTCCTGGATCAGCCTCGCCACCTCCCCCTGCCTGCGGATGCCTAGCCTAGCCATCTCCTCCAGTAGGCGGCTCCTCCGATCCAGCTCCAGGTGGAGCTCCTCCAGGGTTAGCCCCCTCATCTCCGCTATCTGCCTGAGCTTGACGCTCCTCTCCAGCTGGAGTTGGAAGTCGTCCCTCCTCGGATCCCATCGGGCTATGGCCCTGTAATCCTCGTAGTCGGCGATCTCCCAGACGGTCCTCACCCTCCTCCCGAACTTCAGTCCGCCTCGGGGCTTTGGGAGGTCCACCCTCGCCACGTAGAGGGCGATGTTCGCCAGGGGTATGTAGACCTCGGCTATGTTCATCGGCTCTGAGGTCAGCCTCTTGACGGCGTGGTCGAGACTGTCAGCATGCATTGTGCAGAGGCCGCCGTGGCCGGTGGCCATCGCCTGGAACAGCGTGTAGGCCTCCTCCCCTCGAACCTCGCCGACGACGATGTAGTCGGGCCTGTATCGGAGGCTGAGCTTCACCAGGTCGAAGAGGTCTATGGACTCGACGCCTGAGGAGCCGAAGGTGAAGCCCTTACGGCTGATGAGCTGAATCCAGTTCTCGTGGGGTATGTTCAGCTCGGCGACATCCTCGACGGTGACTATCTTCTTGTTCAGGGGAACCAGGGATAGTAGGGCGTTGAGCATGCTCGTCTTCCCCGCTCCGGTTCCGCCGAGGATGATGAGGCTCATCCGATTCTCCAGCATCAGCCAGAAGTAGGCAGCCAGCTTCGGGGGTAGAGTCCCCAGGTTTATGAGGTCGATGATGGAGAAGGGGTCCTCCCTGAACTTCCTTATGCAGAAGCTGCTCCCATGCGTCGAGACCTCCCGTTGGAAGGTGGCCGCCAATCGATGCTTCTCCGGCAGCGTCGCATCTAGGATGGGGTGGGCGCTGGAGATATGTCTGGAGCTCTTGTGGGCGAGCTTTATGATGAAGTCGTTGAAGACCCTCTCATCGATGAAGGAGAGGTTGGTGGGGACGCTCTCATACTTCCTATGCCAGATGTAGACCGGCCTCCTCAGGCCGTTGCAGGAGATGTCCTCGATGTTGGGGTCCCTCATCAGGGGGTCGATGGGGCCGTAGCCGGCGAGGTCCCGGATGACGTAGTAGAGGACTCGGCTCCACCCCTCCTCGTCTAGGCCCTTGAAGGTCCGCCTATATCGGAGCCTCAACTCCTCAGCCTGCTCCCTGACGTACTCGACGGGGTCGATGTCGAGGGTCTCGGGGGGTTCCAGCTCTCGGCTCATGATCTTCATCAACCGCTCATAGGCCTCATAGTCCTCAGCCCTCAGCTCCACCTCCTCGACGAAATACATGAGGCCTAGGCCTGGAACCTGGTAGATGGAGGCCTTGGCGTGGGGATTGGCGACGTAGTAGCTCTCCAGCAGGGTGTAGTCCTCCCTCGGCCTCAGCTTAGCTACGCCTACATCAACCTTCTCAACACTATCCTCACCACTCCCCCTCCGCCTTCGAAGCCTCCAAAGAAGCCTCAAGGACTCTCCCTCAAATTTCCAAGTTTAGAGGGAGCAACATCATATTAAAAAGAAGTGGAGATTTAATATCCATAGAGAAATCCTAACGATAAAATGGATTATAGAGAAGTATTAAAAAAAGGAGGGTTAGGTGAGGGT